>PJEL010000032.1_pt1 | contig 146793 bp, 103 predicted proteins | sample 1853271 | NCBI WGS metagenome assembly PJEL01 (sample SAMN08108733, study PRJNA415343) | Invertebrate metagenome, whole genome shotgun sequencing project. | host: Globobulimina | place: Sweden: Gullmar Fjord | collected 2015-08 | reverse complement strand
AAGATATATTCTTTTATTCGTAAGCTTCCAATATCGGAACACACGTCAACATAGTGAACCATTGATACTCACCATGTACTTGTCCTACCTCACCTTGCTTGCATGTTGCTTGCTCAGTCTTTCTTCCCTGATGGTCAGGGTACACGGTCATGGATATCTGAAAGCTCCCAAAGGTATGTGAATAGACGTGTCTTACTCGAGATGAATGAGGTATTGTATGTCTTACTAGAGATACTGTGTGTCCTTGTGCAGCACGTAATGTGGTCGCAAATTCTGACTACTGCCCACAATGTCTCTCTGCTGGTGGACCAGGAATAGTCGGCACTGCAGGCCAACAGTGGCCCAATGGATACCATGGTATGTGTGGAGACCCATATGCTCAGCCTTCTCCACGTAACCACGAAGCAGGTGGTAAATACTATGGAGATGGTATCTCCCAAGCCACATACAACGAGGGTGACATTATCGATCTCAATGTCTACCTCACAGCATATCACAAAGGAGATTTTAGATTCAGAATCTGCAAAATTAAGGGAATATCAGCCAGTGATGAGGCTGCACAGCTCACCGATGAGTGCTTTGATCAGAACATCTTGAAACAAGCTGATGCTTCAGGCGCACAAAAGGCTGGGGAGGCGAGGTACTTTATCGGGCCATCAAGTGACAACTATGATTATAAGATGAAATACCAATTACCCAAGGGTTTGAATTGTGATGGAGCGACTTCAAGATGCGTTTTGCAGTGGCACTGGGTTACAGGAAACACCTGTGACCCACCAAATACTCCAACACAATATCGATCTCCACAGCTTGCAGTGTGCGGTACAGGTGCATACCCAGAAGAATTTTGGAACTGTGCAGACATCACCATTCTTCCCAAGGGTGGTAACCCAGAACCAGTTCCAGAGCCATCTCCAGTTCCAGAACCTTCTCCAGTTCCAGAACCATCTCCAGTTCCAGAACCATCTCCAGTTCCAGAACCATCTCCATCTCCAAAGCCAGTTCCATCTCCATCCCCATCTCCAAAACCAGAGCCAACTCCAGAACCAACTCCAGAGCCAACCCCAGGAGCTACTGCAGAGGAGTTTTGTGCAGACATCAAGAGCAGAGGTGAGCCATATGGCTTCTACGCCGATCGATCAACAGACTGTGCCAAGTTCTACAGATGTGAGTTGACAGGATCGTGGCTCATGGACTGCCCAGCTGGGTTGCAATTTGATGATGTATCAAACGTCTGCAACTGGCCAAGTAGCGTGGAATGCTGATGATAAATGTATTCAAAACAATTTGTGACGCCGAGATACAATGAATACAAGCTAGATGTCTCACAATGCAGCATACGTGTTGATGTAGGGCAGGGCATTGTTCACACTCTATTACACACTCTTTAATTATAACAAGTCTACTTTTTTTACCTGTTTTAAGCAACTCTTTGTAATCCATCATACACATAAGAATGCATCAAGGGAACTTCCAATATTGAATATTAATATCTGAGGCATATATCTCTGCATCTAGATTCCAGCTTAGAATTCCAACAACCTGGTAACAACCACTGGTTCAAATTCGAAATCACTCCAATACTGCAGTAATTACAACACACGTGTAGTATTAATGCATGTAAATCAGTTTAAAATATAAATATATACTCTTCATGGCTATGACGAGTAAGGAGGAAACCCCAACACGCCTAACGCCAGCTTCATTGGCTTGGAGAAGGAAACTGGCCAACACCCCCAATAGCTCTTCACGGGCAAAGTATCATCCAAGGAAAAATATTACAGGTAATTCTGGGGTATCAGGGGCAACAGCTATGACCACAACGTCAACTTCACTCGCCCACGATGCATTGTTGTCAAATTTAAACTCGGCACTGAAAGCTCTGGGCGGTACACCTTTGAATGCTCGTAGCAGTAATAGATTTATCACAGAGATAGATGAAGATGTTTCTAGTCGAATCATCAGCCCAATTCAACCGATGCGCTCGTTGGAGGACGACCTACAGCAGAGCTCACCAGTGCACTCTGCTGACAAGGTGATGAAAATGCAGGAAAAGCATTCCCAACTGGTGCAGCAATGTGCTGAATTAGAACGACGTGTGATTGATGCAGAAAATAAGCGTGATTCTCTTCATAAAAAGTTGATGGATACTCAAGGGGAGATTCAAACACTGAAGCAGGAGAAAGCACTGGTGAGTGATGCTCTGGAAACATTGTCGATAGAGCATGATAATCGTCAGAAAAGCCTTGATTCACTGCGTAGTGAATGTAAAAACCAAGAATCTGTTCTTGGGGATATTGAAAAGCGTATACAACTGGCTACGAACTCTCTCCGTTGCCTTGAAGATTCAAAAGCAGAGCACATGGATGCTCTGGAGCATGTAAAAGATCTCGTGAAAAGCAAAAAGAAGAAGATCAAAAAGCTTGATGGAATTATTGATGACAAAAAAATGAGCATACAAGAATTAGGAGACAAGCAACGTGCTCTGTGTGAAGAAATAAAAGAAGCTACTGCAACAAAGGACGAGTTGTTGGGTCGTGCAGCCAAGGCCCAGCAAGAGCTTCAAGAAAGTGAAGAAACAAGGAGACGATTGGAATGTTTGTCATCTGAAGGCTATGTTCTAGTCGAAGATCAGTCTAGGAAAGCTACTCTTGCGCAGGAAAAGTGGGAGAAGGCAGAAGAACAGCTGGCAGAAATCGAGAGTCAGTTGGTGGAGGCATCTGCTCGTTTGGAAGCGAAAAAAGCAATGATCAGAGAGCTAGAGGAATCTTGGATGGACCGTATTGATATTGAAAGTGTGAAATATGACGGTGAAGAATGTAGGAGTCAGATATTGCTGTTACGACAGTTGAAGGAGACAACAGCAGCAAAGTTGAAGGAGAGAATGAAGCTTACAGAGGAAATTGAATCCCTACGCAAAAGCAAGCAACGTATCACAGAGGGGAGCAAATATAAAGATCCCGGACTTGATACATATTGCCAGTCCCTGGAAAGAGCACTTGAAGAGGCAACTGCTGAGGTTGATAGACTCCAAAGCAAGAGCACAGACAGTAGCGATGTTTGTCAAGTTCTTCAGGCTCAATTACATAAGAAAGAGAACCAACTTTCATGTGCTCTTGATGAGATTGACCATTCAAATAAATTACTAGACATTACTCGGAATAGAGTACAAGAGATAGAGACGGCATATGGAAAAATGATTGAAGACTTCAGAGGCCATGAAATGATGTCAAAAGTTGGCACTCCTGAGGAAAACTCGCAGCCTTTCTCTCCTTGCCAAGACTGTCAGATATCAGATAAGGACACTGATGTATACATCTCGAGTCTTCAAAGGAAAGACTCCATCGTGGCTCGCCTCAGAAGAGAAAGATATGATGCTATGCAGCGGATTCAAGGAATCAGTGGACAGAGTGACCAAATCCGTTCTTGTTTACATGGCTCAATAATGGCCAAGATGTATGATAGTAAACAGAACGTATACAAATCAATTCATTCAATATATTGATGTAAGAATGAACATCATTCGAGATCTCCCCATATCGAGGCTTCCACAAAGTCTTGTTCTGGAGCAGTCACTACCACAACGCTTCTGCTCGAGAACTCGGATTGGATCAGCATTTTTTCACAATAAATTGGGTGGATTGATTACGTGTCGCATCTCTAAGAATGCAGAGGTTCAGCAAGGGAAGTTGGAAAACTTGTTGGGTTGGCTCGTTGCCAATAATGCCAAGGGAGTCAAAGATAATCCCAAAATCTCCTTGTTTTTGTCTGGAGATGGGGAGAGAGGGGTCATCGCAACTCGAAATGCTTCAAAAGGCGAGATATTGTTTCAAGTTCCAATCAAGCTTGCTATTATAGATGATGAGGAGGAGGAGCAGTCAACTATTCCTTGGAGTGCACGGTTGGCTTCAAAAATACTGGCATTGAAAGCAGCAGGTGCCGATTGCCCTTGGTCCGCTTATGTTGAGTCGCTACCTGAATACATGAACAATCCTACGTCGCCTGAATTCTCATACTCTGACATCCAGGCAGTTGCATATGATACTGCAAGAGAGGATATAGACTTTTCAATCTGGGTGGCCTCCTCAAGTTACAAGTCGCTTTCTGAACAAGGGCTGCTACCAGAAGGGACCCTGTTCGAAGATTTTTGCTTGTGTTTGAACATTGTGCACAGTAGAACGTTCAGTGTCGCTTCAAAGGAACGTCGAGATGGAGTCATACGGCTATGTATGCCCCTGGTTGATATGTTGAATCATTCCGGAGATGTAGATATCCACATGTCGGATTGTAGGCAACCGAATTTGAATATCATAGCAACAGATGCTTGTAGATGGGATTGTGTTCCCAAAATTGGAGGGGAACTGATACTCTGCGTGTCCGCAGTTCGGGATATTGTGCAAGGGGAAGAAATCACCTTGTCGTATGGAGAACGTTCAAACGATGACTTTTTCATTCATTATGGCTTTGTGCCTCCTAGAAATCCTCATGATACAGTGTTTTTATTCAAATCATTGAACGATGCCTTGATTTGGAGCGTCGAAAGATTAGGCGACCTGACAACAGAAGAGCTTTCCAGCGATTTCTTGACAAGGGTATATGAAAATATTTTGGGTGAACTTGACTCTATGGATCCACTTGTCCACAAAGAAACTTCACACTTGGAATTTGTAGATTCTAAACGAGTACGAGAGGACCTGTCAAGGATAAAACTACAATCAAAAGGAAGGGTTGATGAACGCTTTGCCAGATTGCTTGAGCAAATCTACAGGCACATATCTGACATTGCAGGCTGTACCATAGACGAATTCATCCGGAATTTGATCGCTCTTCGATCATTTGAGATTCTTTTAGATATGAAAAACCGGTATGGTGTAGATATTTTGAGCGATTTGAATATCCTTGTGCCAACGGAGAGCGGCTTGGATGAGGAGGATGTGTTGGCCCACCAATTTTCCACAATGCTGTCAACGTATGGGCCGACAATACGCGCATCCTCGTGGTGGAGTAAGCTTAGTAGTACTGAGAATGTAGTAGAAGACATGAACTTTCATAACACAGAGAATAATGATGATATGAATATGATACTCTCCAACTTTGAGGGATATAATATCGTTGGGGAGGTTACGGACACCAGTTTAATAGACCGGCCTATGGACTCTGAAACAGGGAATACACTGCCAATAATTTATCGATTATACAAGCAGCTAATACTTTGGGATTCGCTACTACTTTGCTAGCATTATTGCGCTATGTGACGTATCTTTAAGACCAGTGAACCAGATTTCAATCTCAGTACGATTCCCATCAGACATGGCTTCTATGTCTTGACTAACCTCTGTAAGCCAAGAGCGAACTGCGGAACCATCTCGTACAACCCAGATAAGAGTGATGCAATCAAAGATGACCTGTTTATTCTGTGCAACATCACGGATGAATGAGATTATTGGGTTTACGCCTATGCCACCAGCAACGAGAACAACATTTTTGTAGTGATGGTCTTCAAATGTTTCTGTTGCGTAAGTCCGTCACTATAGCATTCCTAGTCCGTAAGCTACTACATTTAATGTACAAACCAAGATGGCTTTCACAGAAAGGCAAGTTCAGATGCTCTATGCATTAGCTGTTCTGCAGAATACTCTAGGGCAATGGGGGCTGCAATGGATGCTCTGGGGTCTCCAGATTTTAGAGCTTGAACAAGATCATTTGCGAAATGCAGAGGCTTCCCTGCATTGTTTTTGGCAAACGCTACCACATCATAAACGTGTTTTGATTCGTTTGCTACAGCACAAATTAATTGCTAAGCAAAGTCCATTGACGTAGAATGTATTACATATGTGACACAAAATTAAGGAATAACAGTCTCAAGAACCTCGAAATACGTTGGGAAAGTTTTTCTTGTACATCCTGGATCTAAAATTGTGACTGGAGTGCCTGTACACGCAGCAAGTGTAAATGCCATGGCCATACGATGGTCATCATATGTCTCAATACGAACATTCTCATTAATCTTGCCACCTTCTGGTGGTGTAATTACACAATAGTCGCGACCTTCTTCGACATGGGCTCCCAGTTTCGTGAGCTCGGCGACAATTGCTTTCATTCGTTCTGTTTCCTTCACTCTCCAGTTGTACACATCTCTAATTGCAGTCTGGCCATTGGCAAACAATGCTGCTACAGCCAGAGTCATGGCTGCATCTGGAATATCATTGCAGTTGTGGTCAATTGCCTTGAGCTGGCCTCGTGGAGGTCCGGTAATTGTTATAGAATATGGTGACCACTCTACCTTTGCACCCATGAGTTCCATCACCTCGGCAAATCTCACATCGCCTTGCAGACTATCACTTCCACATCCTTCCACCGTCACAGTTGCCCCAGTAATGGTTGCCCCAGCTAAAAAGTATGAGGCAGATGACGCATCTCCTTCAACATATGCCGTACCTGGAGATTTATAAGACTGGTTTGCTGGTATATAGATGTGTTGAAGACCATCCTTCAGCTCTACATCTACCCCGAACCTGCGCATCAGTTGTACTGTCATGTCTACATATGGCTTGCTCACCAACTCATCAGTTATCACAATGTCAGTGCCCCCCTCTCCTTTTGCCAAAGGGGCCGCCATCAAAAGTGCAGTCAGATATTGACTGCTTACAGATCCACTGAGCTCAACACGACCACCACCCCGAATTCCTTCTGCCTTTACGGCTACAGGTGGGCATCCAGTGCCAAGAGTACAGGTCGCATCCACTCCAAGCTGCACCAGTCCATCAACAAGGTCTTGAATTGGTCTTTCTCTCATACGAGCAATACCATCTAGAGTATATGTTCCTCGTCCAGCAGCAGCCACAGCTGCGGTGAGAGGCCTCATGGCAGTCCCTGCATTACCAAGGAACAGTTCCGTATCATTTCCCTCAAGGGGAAAGGTGCCTCCACATCCCTGCACAATGATTTTGTTATCTTCCCAGTGCTCTTCCAAAGGCACTTGCAGTGTCTTCAACGCAGAAATCATATACCGAATGTCCTCAGAGTCCAGGATATTCTCAACCACAGTAGTTCCTTCGGACAATGCTGCAAGAAGAAGAACTCTGTTGGACAGAGACTTGGAACCAGGGAGTTTGACATGGCCCTCAATTCTATCGATTGCTCCTACTTCCATGTAATTTTCTTCCACATTCTTTTTAAATGCATTTGTCTGTACTCGAGTGTTCCAGGAACGAGTGAAAGAGGGCAGGACGCGAAAGGGAGACTGAAGTGACCTTCGGGCCAGGCAGGCTGCGCCTACCTTGGTCGATCGTGACCCACAACGCGAATTCTGCAAAATAGACGATTTCAACATATTTTATTTATGACTTATGACGCATCCGTTCACAATGCCGCACAATATACGGACAATGCCATTCTGCCTGATAGATATTCTTCTCGTTTGGTTTTTTCCTCCCCATCTCTCGAGCGCGCTCGCTTCTTTTCCTGATACAACGGTTCAAGATGGATTCTCTGCATCTCCTGGGCCATTAAATAATTACATTGTGATGATATATACTTCTTAATATACATGCAACACGAATAGTACGACTAACCGTAGGTTGATTCTACCTTGTACCCAGACACAACGACCCTGTGAACAATGGCAGAGCGAAAAGGTGCGCTTTTGTTGCTTCTTTGCTCGTCTTGACCTTCAATATACATTATATATCATTAATATGCAGTTTCGAACAAGTATTTCCCTCCGGACTTTGATCCGTCAAAGATTCCAAGGGGAAAAAAGGTTCGTTCGGAAAAGACTCAAATGAAAGTCAGAATGATGCTTCCAATGAGCGTGAGATGCAATACATGCGGCAATTTTATGTATAAAGGAACAAAATTCAACACTCGTATGGAGGACGTGAAAGGCGAGGACTACCTAGGGATTCGAATTTACAGGTTCTATTACAAGTGCACAAACTGCTCTGCAGAATTTTGTATGAAGACTGACCCTCAAACGACTGACTATGTGGTAGAAGCGGGTGCAACAAGGAACTATGAACCTTGGAAGGATAGACAAGAAGCTATAGATGCTGCAAAGAAGAGACGTGAGAAGGAAGAGAAGGGGGATGCAATGAAGGCCTTGGAGAACAAGACTCTAGATTCAAAACGTGAAATGGACATCATGACGGCTCTTGATAACATGAAGTCACTAAAGTCTAGGCACGAAAATATAGATTATGATACGGCACTGAAAGCCCTGCAACAGGCTGCGAAAGATCAGAATGGTCATAAGACTCTTGAGGAGGAATTGGACGAGGAGGACGAGAGGCAAGTCAAGTTGATGCTGTTGCAACAGCAACGAGGGCATATAATAGCTGATCATAGTGATGGGTCTTCTGTATCGGAAGGCGATGAAGGAAATACAGGGATTGGAAGTAATCTAGGGAAATCAGAGACACAGGACGTGGCACATGATAGTGACAAGAAACTTGTGCACGAAGCTGGCCAGGATGCCGACCATACTCTAAAAGTCGGTTTAGGAGCAACATTAAAGAAGCGGATCAAACGAACTCGGGAAGATGTGTCCCATGAAGAAGAAGAAGAACAACCGCTGGGGTTGTCCCTTCTTGGAGATTACAGCAGTGGGTCATCACAGTGAGGAATCATCAACGCAATGAAGTCATATATTTAACAAATCTAAATATACCTCGTACATGTTATTTAATTACTCAAAACCTCTATGAACTCTCGCTCTAGTAACCCTTTGCAAAGATAGTGCAAATGCAGCAGTCCTTAATGGGAGCTTTTCATTTTCACAAATCTCCCACATGTCTTTGAACGAGGCTGTCATTTGGAAATCGAGCTTATCGTTAACTTCTTCTTCTGTCCATTTAAAGTTCTGCAGGTTCTGAACCCACTCAAAAAAGGATACTGTCACACCACCTCCATTTGTGTAGATATCTGGAATGACTGGAATACCACGCTCCCTCAGAATAATATCAGCTTCGAATGTCGTGGGTCCATTTGCAGCTTCAGCCACAACTTTAGCTTGAATATCATTCACGTTTTCTTCTGTGATGACGCCTCCCAAAGCTGCAGGAATGAGGACATCACAAGGAACTGTCAAAATGTTTTCCTTTGGTATGGCAACTCCATCAGGGAATGATGCCAAGGAGTGCTGGTCGGCAATATGCTTCCGGAGACTGGGGATATCTAACCCTCTCTCATTTGCAATGGCTCCAAAAGCGTCTGCGATTGCCACGACTTTGCCCCCATGTTCATGCAGGATTTGTGCAGCCCAGGAACCAACATTTCCAAATCCTTGAATCACAAACGTCTTGTCCTTAATTTTCCCCATTTTCAAAGCAGCCAAAGCCTCTCGTATAGCAAATACAGTGCCCCTGCCTGTCGCCGCGTCACGGCCGAGACTTCCATGAAGCCACACTGGCTTGCCGGTGACAACACCAGGAGAAAACCCACTAAATTTGGAGTATTCGTCAAATATCCAAGCCATTTCTCTTCCACCAGTATTCATATCAGGGGCAGGAATATCTTCATATACACCGAGCACGGGCTTTAGTGCCTGGACAAGTTTACGTGTAAGGTGCTCAAGTTCCCGCTCACTAAGTGTTTTGGGGTCTACTGTGATGCCTCCCTTGGCCCCACCAAATGGGATATCCATCACAGCTGTCTTCCATGTCATCAAGGAAGCGAGTGAGCGGACATCATCCAAATCTACTTGGGGATGGAATCGGAGTCCCCCCTTATATGGACCCCTGCTATTGCAATGCTGCACTCTGTATGCCTTGTAAATATCAACTTCTCCATCATCTTTCAGAACCTCTAGCTCCACAGATACCTCCCTCTCTGGTGCAAGAAGCATCTTTCTCAATTTATCTGGATACTGTAAGTGCTCAAGAGCCTCTCCTATGAATTGATTCGTATTTTCAGCGTGAGAAGAGGCCAATCTCCGAGCTTCACCACCCTTGTCCAAAAGCACGCTGTCGACGTTTCGCTGTTCCACACAAGAGAGCAGCGAAGAGCGACCAAGGCAGGCCAAAGCTCGATTTCTCTTCACAAGAGTTGATATCATCCTAGAAATATGGCCTCAATATGTGTGATATAGCCGATCAGGACAGTCACGAGACTGAGACAGACGTCTCTGATTTTGACAAAAAGCGAGCTCTCTCGGCCGTTCCAACTCCCGTGATCTTCCAAATATAGATTTTAACCTCAATTAAAAAAAAATTGACAACCATTGCTGCACTGCAGTGACTGGATAGGAAGGAATGTCGTATCGTAAGTCACGCGTCCAACTTCTACAGAACGAGGCGGCCATTTCCCCCAAAAAAGAAATTTACGAATCAATAGCTGAAACCAACAAGGGGATCGAGAATCTACCATGTTTGACCGACGTGAACATGAAGTTACAGACTATTATAGATTGACGAATTCACCCTCTCACAAGACATAATAGAACAAAAGAAAGTCACTACTGGTTAAATAATTAGCAACTTCAGAGAGAAAATATACAAACATTCAGGTTGAAGCAATTGCTTCGAAAGAGCCAATCTTTTACTCTGGTAACTTGTCAACGGTGTACAGACGCGAGCTCACTTCAAAGACTCTATCACCAAATTATTATAGAATTATTTACTATGATCTCCATGAAGAAGGCTTTCTTGTGTTTTGTGGCGGTGATTACCCTGTTCGCCTCAGCCTCGGAAGCAGCTTCCCAATGCCTGGGCCTTGGCACAACCGAGACAGAACAGGCTTGCCGATCCTTTGGCAAGTCTTCAGAATGTCTGGCTAAAACAGCATTTGAGAATGCAAACATGACAGCCTCATGCATCTGGCACTCGAATCAGACTGTTCGAGTCAAGGACCAGCAAAAGCTTCGGTCAAAGAGTGGTAGTCCATTGGCAGTCACAGGGCTACAATTTAGAGATTCGCTGTGCGGATTGACCGCTACGATTGAAGTTCCTAAGAGTGCTCGCAGCAAGTGGGGCGCTAATATGCGGTTGAGAGGCGGTCCTACCAAAACAAAGCTGTTCAGCCATACTGTGCCTGATATTCCCTTGTCCTCATCTGGATGCACAGTAAGCAAGGGGGCTTCGATCAAGTGCAAATTGGAGATTATTCCACCTGAAGGACATGCTTTGGACCCAGAATTTGTTGAAAATAGCCTGACGATTGACTTCTTTACCTCTGATGGGAAGAGGATCAACAGTTGGATTGATAATCAAAGGCTTGGGGACGGGCAGGGTTTTGATGTCAAAACAACGTACTCTTTCCTCAAGTGTGGGGTCAGGAGAAACGATGAGCCATTTGATAAAGGGGTCCCTGCAATTTCAGATACAACCTGGCTTGGGACGACATCATATCAGCTCTATGAGAACTATGATCGTGGATATATGGATCTTTCCTACAGAACCTACAAAGTCACAAATTCAACAGAGGCAACCTGGTCATTTGATGTGCTCAAGACAGCCAACTCGAAGATTCCCAAACAAAAGCTTGTGACATTCATGATGAAAGAGGAAGATTACGAAGAGTGGTCAAAGAGATGCATTATTTGCAACCCTCCAGTAGAAAAAGCATTCAAAGGCACATATTGTGAGGGTACGAGCTGCAAAGTCAAGAGAAAATATCTAGGATCTTCGGGAGAGTACAGAATTTTTGTCGGGTTTGAGACGGTCTGCAATGCATATAATGACAAATGTTACTCTGATGCAAAAGGTCCAAGTGAGGTGAAATCAGGAAACACAAAGGAATTAGTCCAAGTCAATGTATGGCCAAAGATGAAACTTTCCAAGTCTTCATCCAAGGCATTGCCTCTGGAATTTGATGACAAGCAATACGTTGATGACTGGTCAAGCAGGGGTGTATTCAAGCTTGCCCCCTGATCCATTTCGAAAACCAATATAGGCATTTGTGCATTCATATTGCATGATCATTCAATATCCCCTTACATGCCGTGAAGGCGATGATAATAAATTAAGTCTGCATATCATTTGTAATTCATGTTTTCAAGAATGGGCCTAATGCCTTTTCAATCGTTTCAATTTCTTGATCGAAAATCTTGATCAGTTGTGCACTCTTTTCAGAATCATCATGGGATTCTTGTATGGATTGTCTCCAGGTCTTCTGATGTGAATATTTCAATGCATGCCTTCTGATCTCTGGGATTTCCAGGATAGAATTCTTGATATGTTCCCTCTCATGAAGATCATTCTCAGCAAAATAACGACCTAACAAAGTCTTCACGTCATATTCTCTATGCATGAGATTCTCACGAGGTGCCATGCTGCACCACACGGTAAGACAATACCGCTCAGAAAAACTAGGCAATACTCTGTGAGCCATGGACTGGCTCTTAAATATGACCATTCGATTGAATAACGGTTCAATTTTTACTACATCAGAGTTATAAGGATATAACTCTAGCTCGCCTCCTTTAATGTCTTCCTTATCATTCAGGTACAAGATGCATGTGAGAAAACGAGAGTCAACGCTGTTATCAGAGTCAAAGTGAATTGGGAAGCAGCCACCATGTCCCTTGTTATATTGTACTTTCAATGTTTGGTGAAGCAATATGGTTTTAGCATCTTGTACATCGACTTCATCGCTCTTCGAGATGAGAACGTGCTTTCCCCAGATAACATTCAACATCCTGCAAAGCAAAGTGTCCCCTGCCAGCAAGTCTAGCAATGTCCCACCCGTCGAAGCACCCTTGGATATTGACTCGGAATAATAATCATATTCTACAATGTGGGATTTTGGATAGAGGACATTTGTCCGCGTCGCAGGATTCCAGATGAAAGTGCAATTAGGAGTCATCGATCCTTTCAAATGTTTCAACTCTTCACGAATGGTAAGAGCATCATCAATGTCCAAGACTTCATCTAGGATAGCATACTGGTTCGATATGAAATTTGAGGATGCCGATACGAGAAGCTCTGGCAGATTAGAACGTTCCCAAGGAAAGGTCGTCAAACTGGAGAATCCTCTGCAAAAGGCACGACTAGATCGTGCCCTCAGATGAAAGATCATCCCATGAAACCGGTTCAAAAGTTCTTACTATTGTTTTCATTACCTTGAAGAGCATTGATGGTCTTCTATATGGTTCCAATGGCCTCGTGACGCTTGCAGACTTGCAAACTGAATGGGATCCGGGATCCAGTGGATGCCATCAGCAAGATTAGACCGTTTAAACCAAATTTGGTAAGGTTTTGATGGTATTACAGATAGGTATCGCATATCAGTCTTCATATGACATATCAGAGACACTCTTTTCACGACCTGATGACGTATCTTCAGCAAACAAGAGGACGTTTGCAAATGAGGCATCATCAAGGTCTGTAGTTTGACTGTTCCCTGGCCCAACATCAATGTCACAAACCATCAGCAATGCTCCCTGATGCCCAGACAGAAAGCTTTTAGCATCAATCCGAATGGTTGCATCATACTGGTTGATCATTGGGACCACATATGGTGCTGATATCTTGGTCATTGAAATGCTTCTTCCCAATTTCTTCCCTGTGTTTTGAGCCTGTCTCTGAACAGATCCTGCTAACAAGACGAAATGAGAACGCTGTATAAATGGTTCGTATGGGTTGAGTTCGATGCATGTAGCATTTTCTAGCTTCTGAGCAATTTTGGAGCAAATAGATTTTGCGTGCCTTTTTGCCCTGGATACAAGTTCCCTCTCCTCAGAAGAGTCTTCACTGCCTTCAGATGGATCAGTGGAATGTGTTTCCCTCATCTGCGAAAGAGCAATCATTTCCTTTCTATTTTCTCTCGTTTTTTGTTCATATGATTGGTATTTAATCTCTATGTTATTCATAGTTACTGTTTTGAGACCACTATGGACATCCATTGCAGCCTGACGTTGCAGCCTGAGCAGCAGCTTTTGAAACTGGTACTCTCCCTCTGCTGCCCTTGAGCTGATTTCATCCAGTACATCTTTCGGAAAGAAGAAGGCTAATACTCCCTTATCATGTCTACTCGATTGAGCCACTGTGATATTTGATCCAGGGATTTGTACTTTTGAGTTCGTCAATGCAGGAAGGATGCCCAACAATGTCCCAGATCCATAGAATTCGTCCTTGCCGCTTTCAGAAGTGGACCTGACCAGGCCTCGTATGATGATACAGAAACCATACTCTGATAGTGACTTTGAGTCATCCCAGACTAAATCTCCCTCACCAAATTCGCGCAATGAACCATTGTCCAGGATTGTCTGTAGTACATCATCATCAAGCCCTTTGAAGATTGGCAGGGAGAAGAATAGTGTACCAACACTCTGCCAATTGTTGCCCTTTGGACCGATATATTCCAGCCATTCTTTTCGAATTTCTATGTGCGATACAAATTTTATATATTGAGAATGGCTGAGAACTCCTCCCCTGAACATCGAAGAGATGTGCTTCAGTTGTGCCAGGGTGACTGCTATTATGGCTCTGTATGTCTGGACTGCCTCAAAATGTGCTGGCGCTTCCGTTTCTCTATCCAAAATATTTCGATACACTCGGCTCATCTCAGCTTCCAACTCGAGCTTTAGTATTGAAACTATCTCTCTGTGATGCACTGTATCAAAGAGGGGACTCCTGAGAAGAAAACCAAGGGCATTGTAGTAGGTGATCATCACTTCACATGCTGTCAGGAGTGACTTGCTTAAAAAGTCGCCTATCCAGAGAGTACAAAGTTTGACTGCAGGTCCAAGTATAGTCTGGAGAAATTCTGGAGACGAATATATGATGATGCGGGAAGTATGAAAAATCCAAGCTGCAGCCTGAACATCAAATGTTTCAAGTTGCTTATTCACACAAGCCCAAATATCCTGCACACAAACGATACAATCTTTCACTCGATAGATCTTTCAAATGGAACCTAAGATTAAAACGTACTAATGGGCATGTAATGCTCTCTAATGCTTCATTGCATGCATATATAAGAAGTGATGCACCTTTCCCAGAGATGAGACCCTTTTGCTCTTTGACATGGATGTACCTCTTGATGGCCCATATGATCTGAGCTCGCTTGCTAGCCATCAGACCAACATCTTCTTGGTGCACTTGTACATTTGGTGCAACATTGATTAGATTTTCGTCTATATTTCTATTCGGAGTGCCCCACCAATTGCGCAACTCCCCTTCTGATGGTCTGTGTGTTTCTGTTGGTGATGACCACCCTGTTGGTGACCCTTGTGATGGTAGATATGAAGAAGAGGAGACCCTCGAATCAGCATTCAGGTATGGATTATTTGTTTCATTACTCCTCGAAATGAATGGAATCTCTCTGTCCCCACTATTGAATGCCTCAATCCTTCGTATTTCAGTGGATAGTGCCGAATTATGTGCACTCAACAATGGCTGCTCAATATCAAATTCTTCCCCAAAGTCGTGTTTGCTCTCATGTTTTTTATTCTTTCCAAACGTACACCAATTCCATATACTTAGATTATGGCTCCATGAGATCTGTGCTCGACTCGAATCAAGCGAGATGTTTTCGTTTGCAAATTTTTCAAGAGCCGTCCAATCAACTCCGCGAAGGATATCTTCCTCATCAGTCTTCAGGCTCTTTATTGTATCCCGCATTTTCCGATTCAACGCTGCTTTCACATGAGATGAGATTTTCTTGCTTACCTTGGTCCGATTGAGCAAGCCACTCCGGTTCAGAATTGGTCTCAGTATGAGGAGATTTACTGTCAATGTCAATGCAATAAACACCAACCCAATGTCTATACTCTGCAGTAGTACATTGCCATACTCTTTCCTCAAATGAATATTTGCATTCAACTCTAAAGCGACACAGCTTAGTAGTAGTATCGCTAGTGGACCCCTGATTCCTGCTGCAGTAATAAATGGCACTGCTCGTGAAAACATGCCTGCGGGATGTGTTCTCTGAGACAAACCTGCTAGAACGGTCAAAGATAGCCATCTAAGCCCAAAAAGAGATATGTATACAGCTATGGCGAGTATCAAAGGTACTGTATATCCTACAGAGTATATTTCCTGAGCTCTAAGCGTAAAGTTTGTCAACAGGGCACCTCCAAGAAAGATGCATAGGCTATTCAGCACACAGCCAGAAATCTGGAATGCAGAATCAAAGCCCTTGGCTACTCCCATATCATTCATTGCAAACTTTTTTGTTGCTGAAGCATAGAGTCCTAGAGTAATGACAGAGACTGCTCCTGAAATTTCCAAGTACTCTGCGACATAGTATACAAGAAAGCTGATTCCATACAAGAATCCCATTTGCTTGAACTTGGACCCTGCCACAACCATCATTGCAGCAGATGAGATCCATACGCACAAGAGTCCCAACAAGCATCCACCTACCATGGATACAAGGACATTCAAGCAAGTTTGAAGATCAAGCAGCTCATTTGAACCCTTAATGTCCCTCATTGCCTGAGAGAAGATAATAAGAGAGAGTCCACTACGTATGACAGACTCAGATTTGAGGAAATCATCCAGAAACTGTGGGGCTTCGGAGGATTGTATCACTTGAGATGCCTCTGCCGAATCGGTGGCCACAAGTGCTGACACAATCACAATCATCCACTTTGATGACCATTCGTGACCTAATACCTCATAGAGTAATGCATGCATACCTGCCAATATGCATCCAGTGAGGATGAAAGTGATCAACACCAATGGTATGACATTTCCCAGGGTCTTTTTAAACTGAAGCCACTCCACTCTTAATGCAGAGTGCAGCAGCAACGGTGGTATCATTCCATACAAAAGAACATCGGGAGAAACGCTTAACCAAATACTGTACGCATTTCCTATCCTTCCGAGATTGAACTCGTACACCACGTATTCTGATATGCATCCAGCTACGAGGATGCAGGCAGTGGAGAAACCCCGGATGTGCAGGATGCTCGCTGCGATGACGGCGATGGATAAGAAAAGAATAGCATCTGCTGATCCACTTCTTACCAAGCAAAAGTTGAAACCCTCCTCATCGTCCACTCGATGCCAATATGTTGCATTTGCAGACAGACAGACATCATCTTTACCTTGTCCAACACCATTGACGTTGTGCTCCGAATACAGAACGTCTTCCATGGGAGATATGGTATGTTACTACTCGTGCTTGGACAGGCAAGGTTTACGCAATCTCCGCTTGTAAAATAAAATATGACGCTATATTCGCTACTGTATGAACAAAAATCAACCCTGGAAACCACGTTTGGTGAGGGAAATAAACGATCGCTCTTTCCACGGAACCGTGTCGTATTTCCTCCTGGTTTTTCAGGTACGGTGCACCCACAAATAAAGGATTCAAAATTTCAAATTGATGGGGAACGGGTTAGCATTACATTTAGACATGGCGAGAGTTTAGATTGGTATCTCACTTGTATCATTGTTACCGAGTTGAGGCATGTATCAATTCTCAGATTCTCCAGATTCTAACCATTCGACGTGCCGATTCTTTGATTCTTTGATTCTCGTTTCACGGCGGATTTGTTCGGAAATGCGGTTCAAAAAAGAACCAGAAATCTTTCCAGATTCTCTTGATCCTATTTTGAATTCTTTAGTTTGCTTCCAACCTCATCTTCTACATCAGGAAGTGGTCTCAGGAGCAAGTCAGCACGGTGGCCCCTGTCTTGAAAAGAAAATTGACCACCTCCAGAGGTATCCAATCCTCCATGACTCGATGACGTCGTTCCAGATGCAGACTGTACATGTAAAAACGACGATATAATTCAAACATGCACCATTGTGTTGATGATCAACGGCTACTACATACATACGTACCACATGTTGTTGCTTTCCATAGGTATATGTCGGGTTGAGAGATGCCTGGAACCTCTTCATTGCCAAAACCACATTTCCCAGAGCCTTGAACGTCGTTCTAGACTTCTCAGGTTTACTTTTCTCTGCAAACGTGTTCGTTTCGTCCCTTTCTCCGTCAAAAGATGAACGTAACTTTTTGAGCTGTGGTTCTATACCTTTTGTACATAGCCCACTGTCTGGTTCCGTCTTCCGCGAGGTTGGGCATTCTTTCGGAGAGTCGTCTGATATATCATCCATTATATAACAATGATTCTACTATTCTTTTGACTATCGAAGCCAATGAAACTAACTATTGTTGAACGACGTGTCGCAGTTTACAATTGGAACCTCGTTAGAACACGGAACTGTCCGAATATTACCTCGACCCATTCGCATTTAGAATTAAACTAATTTAAATATTTTGTATGAGTCGACCGCTATCGTGTACGGAGCAAACAAGGCTGTGATCCTGTCGACACGCCCATGGGTTGTTCCAGCTGGACGAAATTTGGTTGGCCAATGCCTGGAGCGCTCCAGATCAATCTTCTCTACAAGACAGACTGGGATCAGTCTCGCATACAAACGAGTTACTTTGTAAGTTCACGCAAGCGTCTGATGATGTCATGAAACGTGGGCCTTGCGTCGGGGTCAATCTTGGTGCAGTCATCTATCAAATCAGATATACTCCTCATGAGCTTCAAAGTCTCTGTGCTCCCCTGTTCTGGAAGCTTTATTTTTGGTAAATGAGCTTGATATGGCGAATTTAGCCACAATGACTGTATCGAAAGTTCATCAAGCCCTTCAAAAGGTCTTTTTCGCTCCATGATCTCCCACAACGTAATGCCAAAGGACCAGACGTCTAATTTTTTTGACCATTCCAAGGCATTCCGCGAAGAGCGGATGGCTGGATTTATCAGCTCTGGAGCACTATATTGAATGCTGCCTACAAGCTCCAAGAGCTCGTGTTCAATTTTGACAAATTCATCTGCCTTTGATGATTCAGAATCATTGGTCGAGACAATGCATGCCATCCCAAAGTCACCAATCTTCATGGTGGACCCATGGCCTATAAAAATATTTGCTGGCTTCAAGTCTCTGTGGAGAATGTTTCTGGAGTGTAAATAAAGCATAGCTCTACAAATACCACGAATTAAAGGCAGTATCTTTACTGGATCCCACTGAGCTGGGGCAGAGTAATGGAGCATGCTGTCAAGGGTTCCTCTGGGGCAATATTCCATGATCAGATAGACATCACTGTCATGCTGACACAAGGCTCTCAGGGAGACAACATTGTCATGAAGACCAACTGCTAGATACATTCCCGCCTCATACGATGCATCTTGAAGACGATTGAAACGTTTAACAGCAACAGGAGACTCCAAATACCATGCCGCATGAACATCACCTTCTGAGCCAGATCCAAGTAGTTTCCCCATTGACAGCGCTTCAAAGTCTATCACTTCAACAGACACTGCCAACGTCCCAAGTCCATTGGGTGAGCTCGCACTCTCCATAATCTCTAAACTTGTCGCCAATCTATCTAATGCCAGTGGAGACAACGAACCAGCCCTCACTTCGTTGGTTGATTTCTCTGTAGAATCTGGTCCTCTGATGGATCCCTGGCTCACCAAGGGAGATTCTGCCGGACTCTGAAAGTTGCCAGAATTCATCATGGCAGCATATTGTGCTGCTATATCTGCAGTTTTATCTTCATCTGTCAGGGTATCAGGAGATGGTTTTAAATTCTCAAAATCTGCCTGAATAGTTTGGGTTCCTACAGAAACCTTCTTGGGTGCACTGTCAACAAAACTCTTGCTTGCTACGTCTACCCTCTTACCCAATATCCACGACAACGGTGATTTAACTGCTTCTGCATTTTTCGAGAACAGGTAGGATGCCATCTTCTGACGCTTTCTAAGCTGATCCGTAGACGGAGTCTTTGGTCGCTCTGATGGAGCATTCTCTTGGTCAGAAAAGCGCTTGCTTCCCAATCTATCAATTCCAGGCGAATCCTGGAACGTGGTCCTGAAGGATTGCTTTATGTATGACACTATCCCACGTTCTTGCGAGTCCTGAGATTCATCAGATCGAGGATGCATGATGGAATCGGTGGATTGAATTCCCCGATCAGCCTCTGGTGAGAGCAGAACAACCAAGAGCCTCTTGATTCCTTGCCTCCATGTATCAAACTTTCTCTGATCAGGAAACAATATGGTCATCTCTGGATCCAATAGAAAGGTGAATTTGATCGACAAATCTTCCTTTGAATACTCAATATCTTCAACGTAGTACAGCCGAACATACTTGTTCCATCCCCATCGAAGTGTACTTCCATCATATGAGAGTTGGAAATATCTTGTCTTTTTAGGGTTTCTTGGGGTTGGCTTCCCAAGCCACGTGCCTTCCAAGAGTGGTTGTATCAATGGATCTTTCTCAAGATTCTCCTCATATTTTGACCAGCTATCTGTCCTCACGACATCTCTCCTGAGTGTTGCTCTGCCAGCAACAACAACCATGTGCGCATCATTCGCAACATGGTAAAATGTCCACCAAAGGGCAGACCTAACGACCATAAACACACACCCAGCCACGATCGTAGATGTTGCTGCATTTGCTACATCGTTAGTACTTATCATATACAAGACTATGATAGCAATGGGTCCAGCATACGATATAGGCATCAGGAGGTTGAACAGGAATGTTCTGCTTCGCCATGCAGGTGACCCAGTGATCAAGAGGGCCAAGATGCTGATTCCCAGATTGACGAAAAATGTACAGATCGATATCGTAAATATCGATACAAATATGGAATCTCGAGACTCTACAGATATGTCAATCCCAAGAGCACAGAATACAACCAAAAAGACAAAATCCAGTTTGACAAGAGTGTTGAAGAGATTTGCAACAAATGCCATCCTCTGAATTGCCTTGGCTCTAGGTCTTCTAAAATCAACTCCAAGTCGAGAATAGAATCTCCATCCGAACATTCGACAGGAAATTATTGCACAAATCATGTACATTATTTCAATGAAACAGACTAATGCACCCCAGATGACTTTTAATGGGAGATATTGAGCACCTGTTGGACGGGTGGAGATGAACCATAGCACTCTCAGCATCATAAAGAAACTCAGTAAAATACTAGCAATAAGTTGGAGGGTGTTTTCATATAGAACCGCATCGACCGTCGCAATAAAGGTGAATATTGAAAGTATGATTATTGTCGTGGCAATGTGTGCCTCTTCATCATCATTCCGTAAACTCACACTTGTTATGGAATAGGCAATCAGCAGGATACTTCCTACAAAACTCAGGATCAGAGAAGCTTTCGCTGCTTTTGGCAAACGATACCAGAACCTGCTGTGATCTTCTCGGATAATGTTGTCTTCCAAGGACTCTGCATTCCCTTGAGGGGATTGGGGTTGGTCCCCTGCAAGCTCCCCGTCGTGACTCGATGGGTCCATATGGACAGAATCATGTTCTTTTGTATCTACATTTACATGCGATGGAATGGATTCCACATCCTGAGAGAGTACGTGGGATGACAATGCTGACTCTTTCTTTCCCGTATTCCCTGACTCGCCCACAGGCAGACTGTCGCTCGGTGCCTCCGCAAGGCTCCCTAAATCATTCTGCTTTCCAGGCATATCTGATTCAAAACGATACGGAAAGCATCACAGATTTTACATGAATCTCAAGGACCAACTCCCAACACAGACTCAACAAGAAACACGGCAGTTTCTTCTACCTATTCACCACATATATGTGTTATGCATACACTGGTGTGAATCAATTCTACCCCTTTTTACGATTATTAACTATTGGGTTTGTATCATTGATATTTTTATAGAGCCATAAGATGCACGTGATTCCTTTGTTGTTGGAAGAATTCAGGGCACTCATCTCTTGCGATATCTATGCAAGTACATGTGTAGTCCTCCTATCTCTGGGTTGGTCAAGTCGGGAGACACGTCACAATCCATACTCCAAAGAAACAAAAGATTCACTCTTTCGTATCAATACAACGGTATCTTGCAGAATGTCCCTGCCTCTGTGTTGGATATCTTTTGGATATACCCTCCGGGTATTGACCTCGACACTTTGACGCGAGCCACTGACCTTTTTTTACTCAACGACTCTTTCGTTTTTATACACATGATCATTACATCCTTAAGAACAGATGTTTGGGTCCGAGCACACATCTCTCACCAACTTTGGGAGCATATCAGACCATAGCTTGGTCACAGGAGTATCCACAGTGCACTGTGAAGCCATGTGGCTTCTCTGTATACCTGCTAGTTGAAGAATAAGATCAATGCATACTCCCACCTATAGTATACATACATAATCATATATCTGAGATGTGGATTGGCATCCTCGTGATTGTCGAGAATCGCAGATGTTATGTATCTGATTGTCCCCTGAGCATATCCCACCTGCTTCCACCTGTTGAGAAATTCCACTTTGTATGACATTGTCAATCGTCGATGACAAAAGCATGCGGATATGATACCTATACATGTACAACACATGGAGATACTGTCGACAGAGAGAATGACTGAATGACTGAATGCAATGCTAGAAAATTTCAAACGAACCCAAGCTGTTGGTGGTGTACGACCACATCACTGGTAGTACTACAACCCTTGTTGCATTTCATTCTCATATTTTATTACTTGGGAACATCCTTGGACGTTCTTGGTTGGATTGTAAGATTGTAATTACAATCTAAAATCACGGGTACCTGGTGGAACTCGGATGAGCTAGGTGAGTTTTGTGGAACACAATTGGCATGCGAATATGGTAGGAACTGTGGCATATACTCTTCCATACCCAAATAATCCATCACTTGTGAGATCTATGTCAGATATACCCTGGTTTAATGCCTAATGCGACAATAGTAGGCTTATTCCCAGGGTCGATGGACAGGGCATCTTCCACAACATCCTTTGACCCACTTTTTTGTTCATATCTGCCATGCAGGACGTCGTTTCAATCTGAATTAGAGATTGAATTTGTAATTGACCGGTCAGTTCCAGATATCTACTGAAGGAGGAGGAGGTGTCCACCGGAATCGTCGACAAATTGATCCGAAGATTTCATGTCAAAAATCGCCCAAGCGGGTCGCCTTGCCTTGGCTCCGTTTGCGAGTCTAGGGACTTGGTATAACAACACAGCAAAAGCACATCCCCTGGCGACAGGTATCTGGACGTCTGGGTTGAAAACAAGTGCAGCAGACTTGTTTGCACAAAAGGTTATTGAAGGAAAAAAGGAAATTGATTGGACAAGGCATGCTGTATTCTGCACCTTTGGATTTGCATACCTCGGTGGATTCCAGTATTGGTTGTATAATGTGAAGTTTACACAATGGTGTGGACCTATCACTGCAAAATTCGGCCATAAAGCATCTGCACCCATCAAGACATTTATTGATCAGGCAATCCACCACCCATTCCTGTATTTCCCGACATTCTATGCAATCAAGGCAAAAGTATCAGGTCAGCCAATGTCGTATGCAGTAAACAAATACAAGAGTGAGATATGGGAGAGTGTGAAGACGCTTTGGAGCGTGTGGGTGCCATTGCAGCTCATCAACTTTGCATTTGTCCCACGTCATATGAGGGTACCATATGTAGCTGGAGTGTCGTTTGGATGGACAATGATATTGAGTGTGATGCAAGGTAAATTTGACAAGCAAGCTGAAGCAGCATCTGAGATATCTACACAAGCTCGACAGGAGCTTGCGAGCAAGCAGAGTGTTGGACAAGAACAGGTTGTAGACAAATTGATCAAACTCGAGCCACTGACAGCAGCAACGACCAAAGAATCCGCTTCCTAACGTCATTGGGATACATTTGAGAAATAATCAGAATAAAAACAAAAAGCCAAGCATCGCTGTACTGTATTGGGTCTATAGCCCAAGGTTGGCAGAAAGAAACACTCATGCCAGCACCATTATTTCAACTGACTTTTAATTTTCGAGTTTGATAATTTTGTGCAAGGAAATTTTATTTAAGAGTATGGTAAACATGTAACATTCATGATAACAGTAGTATGAATTGCATATATGCTGAGAGATTCAACAGCCAGATGGCTGGGAATTCTGTGGGTGGCTTAGGAGAACCTCTCATGTTATCTTATGGGATTACCAGAAGGCATGTCACTTCATTAGCATTCCATTATTACTTTGGAAGATACTATGGAATGAATGGAATGTATCATAGCAGTAGTCTCGCGCCTGAGACGGTGTTTCCTGTGAGGAAATTCGGTAGACATGTCTCACACCAACCAATAGTTCAATGTGCAAGGATCGCTTCGTCCGTGACGTCTGGATACGCAATCAGACAAATAAAAGAAGAAGATGTAGAATCGGTAGCGACAATGTGCCACGATGCATTCAAATGCTCTGATAGAGGGTTTCTCTCACCCGCTGCACAAAGTGAGAGACAGTGGGCTTCACAGTTTAGTAGAGCGATTCGGGCCAAACGGCGTGCTAGAGAGGAGTTTTGGCATATCAAGGATCTTCAAGAACGAGCCATGGTTAAGGAGATGGTGTATAGTGGAACTTCTAGGGCAAAACATCAGTATGTGGACAGCCTTGGTCAAACTCGAAAGCCACTCCCCAGTATTTTGAGGAAACTCTTCATCTTCGTCGTAGAGGAAAAAGACAGTGGTATTATTGTTGGCTGTGCTTCTATTTCAATGGCTCGATGTGAATCCGCATTGCCACCACCATTTCCAACAAGCAAACCATTTCGGTGTTATGCAAGTAACATTGTTGTTGTTGATGGACATAGGAGAAACGGTGTTGGTGAACGACTCGTGACCCAATGTGAACGAATAGCTAGATTATGGGGAGAAAAATCTTTGTGGCTGCATGTCGAAGAGGACAATATTCCGGCCCTTGCTCTCTATGACAAGAGGAAGTACAACAAAGTGCCATATTTTGCATTGTATGGCAATGGAAAGACCCAGCTTAGAGCAAAATCGCTTCCGCGACTTCCACCCAGGAAAAATCAGAATGATGCACCGAAAATAGGAAAAGTGAATGATCAAAACGTTTTCATTTGGGGATAGTCAGGAGCTACTGCTGTATGACATAGAATATATAATACAATACATTAGAAAATCAAAATCTACTCATAACACTTGTGCTTGGACTCAATGCGTCCCCAACTTCCTCCCATGAAATTTCGTTACTTTCAAATTTGGACACAAGTTTGACTGCTTCGATGTTTTCGAGGAGCTGTTTCATCTTGGTTGCCCCTGTCAACACTGTAGAAACATTCTTATTTGCAATGCACCATGCTAATGCTAGCTGTGCACTTGAACAGCCAACAGAGTCTGCCAAAGGCTGTAAATTATTTATTGATTTGAGATTTTCTTCTGTCAGAATCCCATCCTTTAAACTCTGATACCTAGGTACAGAGAACCGGCTTCCTTCAGGAATAGTACCATTTGAATACTTGCCTGTCAGCAACCCGGATGCCAAAGGACTCCACGTCGTCAAGCCAAGCTTGTACCGATCATATAGTGGCACCAAATCATGTTCAACACGTTTCCTGTGAAGCATGTTGTAATGGGGCTGCTCACAAATGGGCCCAACCATTCCCAACCTTGTTGCACATTCCCATGCCTCCAAAATTTGACTGGGATGCCATTCACTTGTCCCCCAGTAAAATGCCATCCCTTGGTCAATAACAAAATTGAACCCTCTAACAATTTCTTCCATAGGAACTGTTGGATCAGGTCGATGTGCAAATACGACATCTACATAGTCAAGTTGAAGCCGTGCAAGACTAAGCCTTGTACCTTCAACAATATGCTTTCTTGATAGGCCCCGGGCCGTCTTAGTTGGCTCTTTGACATATCCATGAAATACTTTGGTAGTAATGACGATATCACTTCTGGGAATGTTCAACTTTTTGAAAACTTCCCCCATGATCAATTCACTCTTCCCGTGAGCATACACCTCTGCATTATCAAAGAAATTTATTCCATTTTCATACGCAGCTTCGATCAGTGTAGCTGCTGCATCCACATCCAATTGATAATCAAACGATACCCAGCTCCCAAACCCAATAACTGACACATCAAGACCACTATTCCCCAACTTTCTAGTTGGCATATTGGCTGCCAGGTGTTTCCGAGTTCGCTCAAGTTGAGCCTCATTAGGTATCAGTATCCCCTCTGCCTTCATGATCGTATCCCGTGTTTCACCAGCACTGCAACAAATTCTAACACGCCTGATTCTCTGCTGTAGTGGTTCGCGTGGGCAAGGGTGAAATGGTGAACGAGTCTCAGGGCTACGAATGATCAAACCAACACACGCCGCCATACCATTGTACAATATATCGGATTTCTATTTGATCCATGCAGCCTCTCGTTCGATATTTGTACCGACAATCGTTGAATCGATATCGATTCAAGCTTGAGAAACTAATTAGTATTTTTTTCTACTTGTGAATGTTAAAATTCTATCGCAAAAAGGAAAAATCAGTGCACGTACTATTTCAGGCGCAAATATACATCATATTCGGCATTTATTATTTATGTGTTTAATCTAGGTGGATATACCACGGCTATACACAAGAAGATAGACGACACGGCGGTCGCTCGTTGAATTTAAAGCATTGAGGAAAAGCAACGTAAAAATCCTCCTGACTGACCTGAATAAAGCCACACTTTATCATATATAGTCATGAGTGATATAAAAGATATCATGGGACTTCCCAAACATGGGTCTGATGCCCTGGAAGTCAAAGAAAAGAAGGAAAAGGAACCAAAGTTGCAAAAGCCCAAAGGAATGAGTAGGGAAGCATTTGCCCTTTTGAGTGCATCTCATCCTCTCATGCCATCGCAGCTTATGGGTGAAATAGATGCGGATAGTGATACAAAAAAGGAAAAGGGAAAAAAATTTCGGGGGAAGATTAGCTATGAATGGCGTCCATTTAAGAACCCATCAAGGAATGATGATTTGGAACTGTGTCACTGGGTAAAATGCTACACGAATACTGCCACAAATAGCAAAATAATACCATCTGAAAATGAATATCCATTTGCAAAATACAATACGCATGCAAAAGTGATGAGGTATAATGATGAAGAGTGGAAATCTTTGATTGAAGCAGATGAAGGTTGGACAAAGGAGGAGACAGATTACATGTTGGATCTCATCGAGACAATGGATATGAGATGGTTTGCTATTGCAGATAGATATCTTTACGAAAATGATGGAAAGACTATAGAACGCTCTGTAGATGATATTAAAGGGCGATACTATTCAATCGCTCGACAACTAATGATTGGTAGGGAAGGAGGTACGACTGCCATTGCAAACCAGGTCCTTATCAAGCATCCATTTGATCCTCAGCATGAAAGAAGACGAAAAGCAGGATTAGAGCAGTTTCTTTTGCGAACGCCTGAGCAAGAGGCTGAAGAAGACAACATACTGCAGCAGGCAGCAAAGATTGAGAGCAAGAGGAGGAGTGAGGCTGGCCAGGACATGAAGGGTGCTGTCGGAGCACCAAGTGCTGCTGCACGAATGCAGGAGAAATTAATTGAAATATCTGAATTTGACAACGATCCTCCGGTCGGGACACCTCCATTATTTGATATCGATGGAAACCCTGCAATGCCAACATCAATTGATGGGGACAAGCCTCCTCCACGAGTGCTTGTTAGAGGAATTATCACTAGAGATCTTGTTGATTCAAAGATGAACTCCCTTGCGGATAAACAACGAGATTTGCTTTTGAGGCTCCTTACAGGATTGAAGCTCAATGAGCATCCAAGAACAAGCAGCAGAGCCATATGTGCTGCGTATTTGACATTGGTGAATGAAGGATTGGAGTATATTGACTTGCGAAAGAATGTAGAGGCAAAGCAGCTACTAAGAAAACGGTTGCAATCGGACGATGCTGATATGGACATGGAAGGTGGTATGAAGAGGCAAAAATTTTGATTGCAACAAGTTGAACCTTTCAAAGGTTCAAGGAACCAATTTTTGTTCATGCGAATCGTTCATTCGTTTTTCTGCTCCAAACATTTTAAACATTGTAATTTTAATGTGTTTTCACTATCAGCATGGATATTGTCTGCGAGGGAAGACGAGTTTTGACCTGCAATTTAAAACGGACATTGCCTGCATCTGCTCCTGGGAACCACCGAGTGGTGAATATCGGTTTGAAAGGATTCAGGAGAGTATTCATATAAAAATAGATAAATAAATGGAAGATCAAGGACCAGAAAAGTCGCCAGAAGGGACTTTCAGGGTTCCACAACCTGTGAGCTCTTCAGGACAAGCCAATAGAGGCCCTATGAATGGGGCCTACAAACCTCCGACATGGGATGCGATTCCGGAGGAAATCAACTACACCTTGGATATCATAAAATCTGGAACGCTTTTGAAGAGTCTTCCTTTGAGCTCATACTGTAAAAGGAACAACAAAGGCTGGGTTAGCTTTGGTAGAGTACCGGATAATGACTGGCCAGTTGAGCATCCAAGTACCTCTCGATATCATTGCATTCTTCAATTTAATGGCCAAAGACAAATATTTGTGTATGATCTTGGATCAACGCATGGAACGTTTATTAATAAATTGAGGATACAGCCTGGAGAATATGTTGAGCTCAGGGTTGGTGATCAGATGAAAATAGCAGATAGTGAGAGGATATATGTCTTGAATGGCCCCCAAGATCTCATGCCAGCCCAGGGCTTATCAAGGGAAGAAAAACGGCAAGCATTGGCGTTAGAAGCATATAAAAAGCGAAAGGTAGAAGAAGAGAAGAGAGCAATAGAGCAGATGACATCTGCATTGCAGTCTGGTGGGCAAGCTGTTGCTGACGCTGTTCAAGTTGCAATGCTCTCTGGTGCTTTCGATTGGAGAGTATATGCACGAGATTCTGGATTGACAGAGAATCAGCAAAAGTTAGCCAATATGTTAGAGAAGAAAGAAAGGCAGATGGAAGCATTGAGGAAAGAAAATGAGAGGATTCAATCAAAACAAGAAGACATGTCATATGAAGGTCTCACTTCTGGGCAGTCGGAGACATTGGAGACAAATGAAAGAAAAATTGAAGCTCTTTTGGAGCAATTTGAAGCTATCGAAGAGGACCTCATTGAATCTATTCGCCATTCGATTGAAGGCAAGGCGGGCGCAAAGCATTTCAAAAGAGGTGAGCCTGACAACTTGTCAGATGAGGATTCTGCGAGTGATGAGGACGCCTTTTACGATAGAACCGGTATCAAGAGGAAGAAAAAATATCGTAAGACGAAGCAAGATACTTCGGAAGCAGTAGGTGCCAAGGAACTCGTATCTCAGCTTGAAATGCTTGATAGAGAGCAGCAATCTTTGCAGAATGAGATGGAGGAAATCAAAGCTACCCTAGAAGATGGTGAAGGCCAGGCCCAGGCTGCTGCAGTTGATGAACTTGATACATATCTAAAGACGTTGGATTCATCTGATACTATCAATAAGATAAAGATCCTTGAACGAAAGGTTCAAAATCTGGAACAAGAAAGGGCCAAGGCCATGAATCTTTTGTCCATTGCAGACCCAGAAGGCTATTATTCACGAAATAGGCAACAAACACCAGGCAAAAATTAATAAAACTGTAACAATGATACTCAATCATCCGAATAGGGTGTCACGAATCGGGTTTCGTCGCCTGTGGTACTAAATGGCCACTCTTCTCGCCAAACTGCAGAAGAAGTGGAACTTGTCGGAAGCACTTTCCAAGAATCCAATCAGAGGTGCTTTTCAAGCGTTCATTGGAAGCTTCTGCTACCTTGCAATCGTCAGCAACTCGACAGTATGGAATGCCTTGACATACCAAGGCATATCTCCAGTTGTTGGTTTTATAGGATTTGGGCTGGCTCTGCAAGCTGACATTGGTGGCAATGCCACGTATGTATTAGTGAGAACTGTAGCTACAGTGTCTGGTGGAGGTGTGGGCCTACTAATCCTGTATCTTGTGTTTTGGTGCAATGGCTCCTCGTTTGACTCAACTGTGACCAAGGGTGCAGTCCTGGTCGTTTTTCTTTCCATGAGTCTTTCTGCGTTAGCATATCACTTTCATGGACCTCCCTGGTCTGCGAGATATAAGGGTGTCTTGATTGCGGGAAACATGGTCATATTTGTCTCAACAGTTGGATACTGGCAGGATACAGTGTTGCCCAAGATATTTGCATACACGCTCCTGAACATGCTCATGGGGCTATTCATTGCAACGACGGTGTCCCACTTTGTATTTCCAATCACTCAAGGTAAAAATGTAGTAAAGAAAATGAATGAGGTTGCCTTGATGCTTTCAGAGGCAACAGCAGCAGTTGTTGATGAGATGAGGGGCCATGCCAGTTCAGATGATCTGCTCAATGAATATATCATTCCAGCGGGTGATTCCATACTAAAGTGCAAATTAATGCTTCAGGGATCCGTGCCAACCGAAATTGATATGAGGACATGGCCATTTAAGCGGTTTCCAGTAAAGACATATTTAAACTTGGGGAGGATATCGAGACAATACTTATCCGTGTATGCAACCTTGGTAGATTTAATTCATACATCAGATTTTTCATGGGAGGACGATTTACAGCACGATACAAACAATTTCATAGAGATGGCATCAGCAGAAATTTGCAAAACTTTCAAGCTTTTTGTTGAATTCACAAGTTCTCCAAACACAAACTTGTATGAGCTGGGTTTGGCTCGAATGAAGGGTCTGAAGACTGTTTTGACCTTAATATCTAGATATTTAAATAGTGACTTTGACGGAAATTTAAGTGGAAGCATCCAAGGGTCGTCCAGGGCAGTGCTGACCACGTTTTGGCTGCTTGGATTGCAAGTCACAGACTACTATTTGCTGATGATGGATATTAGGATGATATCGTACCCTGAAGAGCAAGATATGATTTCTGAATATCAAAAAGCATTCATAGAATCCTTAAATTCAATCAAAGATAACGTAGTTGTCAACCAGCCGAGAATTTATTCAAGTGGTTCGGATGCATCAGTGTGGTCAGAGTCATTGATTTCTTTCAAGCTTGCTGAGCATTCTTTCCAGCATCATAGAAGTGATATTCTTTCCAAGGGCATACGGAAGAGCATCAAAGCAATGCATTTAAAGCCCCTTTATCTAAAACATGTTCTACAGCAGGCAATTGCAACCACGGTTGCTGCCATACTGGTTGTGAGCACAGACTCTCACTCTGCATTCCGTGGATTTGCAGACTGGATTTTAATCACTGTTTGGGTCATGGGGGCCCAAAGTACTATTGGAGCAGTGGCACTAAAAGCATTAAATCGTGTTGCGGGGACAATTTTGGCAGGTGTTTTATCATACATAATTATTTATGTGGTGTACCTGTTGAATGGACTTAGCTATCAAAATCAAGCCAGTAAATATGTCTTCATGACCTTGTTATATCCTGCCACGCTGTCATTCTTCCACAAAGGCATGCTTGAATCCTCTCCAGAATATCAATATGCGTGGTATGTGATGAAGTTGACGCTGCCTATTGTTGTTTTGTCAGGATACAATGACGAGAATCCCAATCCAGAGACTGCTGCATGGAGAATCCTGTGCATTTTAATAGGGTTGGCCATTGAATTCGTGGTGAAATCTTTGGTATACTATCGAGAATCGTCTACAAGTGCCCGGCATGAAATTCAGCGAATGTGCAAGAGCATGTCAGACCTCTCATCCGAATCTGTAGAACCGCCAATAGAGAAATCTCAAAAGGAGTACTTTCTGTATACACCTACCCATGCCAGTGGGGCCCAGGCTGCAGAATGTGCGCTTAATATTGATAAACTGCAGATGTATCTTGTTTTCGAAGACAAGATTCAAGCGTACGTGTGTGGTCTAAATGTTTTTGACAGGAATTTGATTACTACAACATCATTGCCAAGGTTTCGCCACCAACTTAGGGTGATTCTGAATAGAATTCTCACAATAACGTACCTTAAAAATAGCTTGATTGCCTTGAACGAGGACTGGAAGTTAGATAGAGGATTTGTCCGCCATGATTTGAATGATATTGTTGCAAAACAGATTCCACAGTGTTTGATGGCAATATCTGATCTATTCGGACCGATTCGCTCTAGTAGCACAGGGTTTGTGCAGACCAAAGATAGATGCTCCCAGAATATTTTCGTACTTCGAGAGTATGTCTCAAATTTGTGGAAAGAGACTCTTGCTACGTCTCTGAATAATCAAGGAGGAGATGTAGTAACCATGACAATTTCAATTGCCTATATCAACATTATCTCGTCCCTTGCTCATGCAATGACAGTGCTCTTGGATTGTATATGTGAGCATGCACATCTAGATGATACGATGACAGATAAAGTATGTAACGGATGATCATCAAGTTTCTTACATGCTTCATTGCAAGCACTTTCAACACATGAAAATACTGGGGAGAAGTACATATCAAACAGGTTTTGTTGTGTTTGTGACTGTCCATATTCTTTGCAATGTTTAGAAGGTGAATGCGAGAGTTGCACCGACAACAGCCGTGACTCCCATCATGACATTCTTGCCAGCAGCAGTATCAGAGGCTGTAATATCAGAGGCTGTAATATCAGAGGCAGTAGTATCAGAGGCAGTAGTATCAGAGGCAGTAGTATCAGACACACCAGGCACGTTGATATCCTGGAAATCTTCAGAATCGAGCTTTCCGTCACTGCAGATATCAAACAAGTAGTCCAATCCGAGGCCCTTGTAAAACTCGCCACAGTCTCCCTCACCCGTTTTCTTGAAAAATGCATCACATTCTTTCGTACAAACAGTGTTGACACCGCCATTCAAAGAATTTGTGCATTCCTCAGCCAACTTGTTGAATACATCCGCTTGCTTTGAGCACTCCTCGGCTGCTCCAGTATTGAACCCAGGTAGAAAATCGTTGATGATATCAGATACATCCCCCAGTCCTGGGATATCTGCAGGAGATTCCATTACGTGACAGTGTATGCCATATGGATGCTTACGATTCGTTTATTGAGACGTAAAGGACATCAATCATCGCAGGGTTGGCGTACTTTGTGAACGGGCCAAGGTCACAATCGTGAGGAACAAGGCCAACTTGGCAATATTGCCACTCATTAATGACTGGCACTTGCGAGTAACAATCATTTTGTCGAATACGAGGCAAAGTTTCAGTCTTTTTTAAACATTGCTTTTGTTTTTAGCCTCGTTTTGAGTTTCGGAGTAGTATGTTGTCCACGTGGGATTTGTATCGTTAAAACCCCATGTGGTTTTAGCGCTTGCAAGGGTTTTCTGACGTGGCGCCTCGGGATGAAATGGGAGGCGGTTGAGCTATTGTGCCAGTGCCTGCCTGCCCAAGCAGGGTACATGGTAAAAACGGCCTCTATGTATCACATAGTATATATTTCACGGTCATTCATGCATTGTTCCATTCAGGAAACAATGAAATTTCTAGTATTCATGCTTGATTGCTTGAAAGTCATTAATAAATCACACAGCACATTGTAGTGCACAAGGATATCACGTTGAGGCATGTCATATATATCTTGGACAAATACACAACTCAGCACGTTTCTATCACCGCGGGATTGGAGGACGACCTTTGGAATACTTCTGAAGTAGTTCCTGGTATGCCTACTGATGAGGCTGCTTCTGCAGCTGACATGGATTTCTCAATGATTCCATGCATCTCCTCATCAGTGCTTGATATGGCCCCCAATGCATACTTTGCCGAGCTTGAGGTTTCCTTGCTCTGTAACATTGAAATTAGAGGATTAAGAGCTCCTTTCCGGACGAAACACTTTGGGACCCGCGCTGTTCTGCACTGACACAAGGTTCCCACAATTGCTGCTGCTGCTGATTGTATATCTTTCCTTGGATCGTCAAGGAACGCAACAAGGGCACCCAAACGTTCATCTCGGAGTTCTATAGCTGCTAGTGATTGAATATTATTATTCATTTGTAATCTAGACACAGCATGCTTTGCAGCCAGCAGAGCACTTGTTTTTGCAAGATACGGGGTGTCACTGCTTGCAAGGATACCCAGCAATGCACTAATGCCAGAGCTGGATATTTCTACATCCTGCGCAAACGAACACCTCGTAAGATTGAAAAGTGCCACTGCTGCAGATGATCGAGGTTCGATGCCATCAAAGTGGAGAAGCTTTTCCAAAAGTGGAATAGCTCCTGCATCAACAGCCTTGAGCCGATTCAAATTTATCCTTCCCGTCAGATTTTGAATAGCACGAGCTGCATGGCTCAGCACATATGATGAGCGCTTCATAGGTTTATCAGCGTGCATCTTGATCAATTGTATCAACGTCACAAAGGGATTTCCACTGTTTCCAATCTCTGCTTGAACAGATGGACAGTTTGCAGCCAAATTTGCAATTGTTGATGCAGCAGCTTCCTGGCCGAGTACATCACTCCGTCCTAAAAGAGCAAGAAGACTTTGTGTTGCACCCATACGATGGGCAAGTATTTTCAAATGTTCGTCTTGAATACAATAGTTGCTCAAAGCTCGTGCTGCATTCCTCTTGACCAGGGCCACTGGGCTTGTCAGGAATCTCAACAGAATTAAAAGACCAAACCGATGGTCATGCAACGTCTTTCGGCATGCCTTGTTCCGAAACAACGTTTTACAAGTTGCTAAAAGAGCTGCTCTCGTCGTAGGTGTGGGAGAGACCTCTACACATTGCAAGACCTTGTCAGGCATCCTGCTTTCAACAAGAGCATCAGGACACATCTCAGCCTGATGCTCAATCATAGCTGCCAGAATCAATATACATATAGCACGATCTTCACTATGATGTGAAGTTCCATCATTTTCCAGCAGGGTTGATGAAATATAATTCGACACATCCTTGGCAGTCTGCACAGTCCACGCCTGGGCAGAATCTCTTCCAACCATGTCAAAGATACAACCTGCATTCTCTGTAATCTGATCTAGGGCACCTTCAATCTGCTGAAGATTCATTAAAAAGTCCGATGACTGTATGCGCTTTGCCATCAACTCTCCACACATGTGTTCCAAACAAATCTCCCTCTCCAGTTGAGTTTGAGACACCCCTTTCTCCTCAGGAGGACAAGACCACCCCTTCATCACATGTTGACCACACAACTCCTTCCCAGCATCAGATGAGCTATACATACAATCCCAAAACAACATGGTAATTCCCTTTGCCATCAATAGGTACTGAAAATATACACTATAATCCCCACTTGCTTTTTGCATGAGTGCAGCCTGATACAATGAGGAGATATTCTCCATCATCCACGTGATCCCATTCTGTTCCATTATCTCTTGGTCCTTCTGCCACATGGGCTTTTCTTCATGCAATATCATCACCAGGGTCTTGGAAAGCAATTCTCTAACACTATCCCCAGACATGTATCCACAAAAGAAAAGCACCAGCCCATTCAGTGTATCCTGTATAGAAAGCACCGCATCCGGGTCAGCAAAGAATCCAAGTTCTTTCAATTGTTTCTGCAAGTTCCAGTAATCATCCGAGATATCATTCGGAAGCCATTGCAACAGTGGCTCAAATGTTGTTATAGAATATCCAAGGTCAGACGCAGTGACTTTCAACAGTTCTCTATTCTCTTCCAGCAACAACAAACGTTCAACGCTACCCTGCCTTTCAATAAAAGACACAACTTCCTTCACGTTTTCTACAGCCTCCATGATATCATCCAAGTCAGCCGTAGGCCTGACATCATCCACGGACGGTGACGCCAGCATCTGGCTGGCACTGCTTGTGCTCTGCAGCAACGGCGCGGGTGACATACAACCATGGCTACTACTCACATCATCAGAGCTATCCTCTCTTTGCCACGACGTCAGTCCATCCATTGTTCCAAGATGTACAGATTCATACAGAGCCTCAACCAAACCCTCCACCTTTCCAACAAAACGACCCAGGCTCAGCAGTTCCATCCCAATCCTCCGACGAGAAGCAAGCGAGCGAATATTTTTTCGTATACGCTGTGTCAAATCGATCACATCTTCTATAGAAGTCGTCATCCTGAGTACAGACGTGCGAAGACGAACAGACACGTTTCTAACAACCAGGTGAAATCTATCCTTTCACGCTAAATCTGAGATAGATATACTCTATAGGAGATGTTTGTACAATGAATGATCAAAATGAGTATCAAAATGTTGAGACGAGATAGGACAAGGACAGAACGCGTCTCTCACCTTGAAACGGTCGACACAGCTGGGATATTCCAACAACGCTATCGACACATGATTGCAAGCATCTATGTCGTGATTAGTATATCATTGGTATAGGTACATTACAGTAAGTATTCATTCATTCATTCATAGAGAGTAGAGTGTGATTCCAGATACATCAGCAGGCTGACCGTGTCAACGACTGAGATGAGATCAGATCAGAATCCCTCCTACTCATATGAGTATGCGTATGTAGTAGACGTACCCGTCTCATTCATGAATGAATGAATCATGAGAAGAGATGATACCACATTGGTGATTGATGGAATGATTCACCTACGTGGGTGGAAAGAGTCCTCATGATGATGCCATCCAACTGGTGGAGGTTGCAACATGCCATATGGCATGCATGCCCACATGATGTGGGACGCGGGTTTGGATTTCTCAACTCACACTCACACACACACACACAGTATGTAAACAAACGACAACCATGTATGTCGTATTCTACAGTACCTACTAGTACATGTATAAAAACAACTGTAGATTGAATTCAATCAAAGGAGTGAATACAAACACAGGATGTGAAGAAGAGATACCTGTAGGAGATGCAACTCAATGGCTTGCAATTGCAAGCACTTGGCACTGGGATACAAGCATGCATGTCGTTGCTTGCTAAACTCTTGAGTTCTCATGGTCATGGTGTCTTTCAGATTGTTCTTTTCAGGAGTCTCCTACTGCTTCACTTTGCCATCTACCTTGCGTGGCATGATGCAGAGAGTCCGTTTGCATCTTCAAGGTATGGTTTGTTCTGTGTTTTTCAATACACCTAGTACCTATACTCTATGCTACTACTACTACTACTACTGTAGGATGAGGTTACTTGTACTTCGCGGAATATTCGGGTTCTTGGCAATCTCTTCCATGTTCTGGTCCCTCTCTGTCATGTCCATGCAGGATGCCATGGTCTTTCTGTACCTAACTCCATGCCTCGTGGCTGCCTCTAGCCCTGTGGTCCTCGGTCAACCTGTTCATAAAGCTACATACATATCCATTCCAGTTGCGTTTGTAGGTGTCATGTTGGTGGCAAAGCCACCATTGATATTCGGCTCCCAACCTGGAGTCAAACCAATGGGCCTCACAGAGTTCCTGATTGGATGTTCCCAAGCTCTCTTTGCAACCTTGACGAAACTTTCAGTGACTATTCTGGGAAGCACAGAGCCAATATCACATATAATCGCAAGTGTGGCCATTGTCTCGTGTATTGGAAGTATCACTGGATCTATATTCATCTTGCATGACTGGCTTCTTCCCCACAGTCTTGTTGATGTTGGGTACTTTCTTGGTGTGGGACTATGTGCATGCCTCGTTCAGCTGGCTGGTACCTTGGCTTTGCAGCGTGGTAATGCATCTTCTGTGATGGCAATAAGCTACTCTGGTATCGTATGGTCCATTCTCTTGGATTATGTCGTATTTCATACTGTGCCACAGATGTGGGGAATCCTTGGAGCAGCACTCATCATTGCATCAAATCTGGGGCTTGTCATGACACGTCAAGAATGAATATATCTACTATAGATACCTGTGTTGTTTTTTCTCGTGGTGTTGTTGACTTGTTGTAACGATACAGTGTATACATGTACTGACAGTATTCTGGTGATTGATGTATCAAACGTGCCCTCATTGAAGTTTTGCAAAACTGATCCACATTAATATTTGGTGGAAAAGCCCGCCCACGTGAATGCGTTACATGTAGATGGATACAGACGAACCTATGCACTCTTAATCCTATAATTATTCAAAACCAGAGTATGTATTACATTTGAATCATATATCACGTACAGTATACTATCTCTCGGGTCTATGCCAACTGGAAGAATCTTTTGACCTCGCGCGCAGGGTTTGTAATCCTCCTCAGGCAGACTGTGATCCCAGTGCCAATATACAGACTACGAGTACATCCATCATTACTTGCACAGCATAACACACAATACAATACTCTCACGTGGAGAGTAGCGAGTGACTCTGGTCTCTGGTTTTTTAAAGAGTCAAGCAACCGCGTTTGACGACTTTGACTGGAATTTGGTTCTGGTTTGATTTCAGAGACGTTTTACAGTCCTATTTATGAATATAGAGAAGTCTTTGGTGTCATCGGATACGGAATGCAGGTGTGGAAGCGTTTAGCTCCATGTTTTGGGCACAGCACCCATCCCCACGCGGTGTCGGACGTTCCGGAGGAGCAGGGATCTATTGCTGCTATTGCTCCGGAATGCTACGACAAGGAGTATTATAAAACGGTATCTTCCTCCTCGATACGTTCTGGGCATGGCTGTATGTCACAAGGGACGTCGAGCGTGTCACCACTTCCTCAGCCCTGCTGCAGTGCGGATGGATGTACCGAGATTCTGGGGTCTGATGATGAAGAGGAATCGCAGGGGTTGATGTTGGACGATTTACCTGATGAAATACTTGAGAATGTGATGTATCAACTCAGACAGAGTATGTCTGATATCGGATCAGATGCACAGTCAGGAAAGCGTGGTCAAAGGTTGCCACGGGAGGATGTACGATCACTTCTCGCAGTAGGGAGTGTGTCGAGGAAATGGAGAGACATGTCGCAGAGAATATTCTACAAATCTCCTTGGGATATTAATGAGAGGTTGCATACATTCACGTATCAGCATCCTATTCAGATGTTTTGTACAAGTCCTGTGGGTCCCAGAGGGTCTCGGAGTGGTCTTGTGAAATGTTTTGTCAAGAGGCATCGTATGGATGAAACGGGGGGTCGATTGGTCATCTCCATGTACATAGGAAAATATCAAAGGTCTAGATCGAACTTTATGATGAGTGCTCTCGGCCGAGGTAGAAGCTCGTATGAAATTTACTTGCAACATGCACACAAGGCACAAGGAAAGGAACCATGTGCAAAACTGGAGTGCAATATGCTGTGTACCTCGTACACATTGAAACTTAGTGATGAGATGCACTCGTATGTTGAAAATAGCATTGCTTTTCAAGAATGTGATGCTCTCATAGAGAAGAATGTTCTCTCCCTGCAGTATAGGGCTCGGATGAGAGGTATTATGCAGCCACGAAGGATGGAAGTGTCGCTTCCCCGTGGGCTGTCTCAGGACTCGTGTCATATTTTACATAATAAAAACCCTCACTGGAACGAGGGTTTGAACTGCTGGTGCTTGAATTTCAAAGGGAGGGTAAAACTAGCATCTGTGAAGAATTTCCAACTTGTCCATCAAGGCTGTGAGCAAGACTTTGACGAGGCAATTTTGATGCAGTTTGGCAAAATTGATGATGATGTGTTCATCTTAGATTTCAATCCCACAATAATGACTCCGATACAGGCGTTTGGGACTGCTTTGTCCACATTCAATGGCAGAGTTCTTGGACTGAGGCATTGATCAATGGGCCCTTGCCGAGATATAATACAATACGTAGTATATATGATGTTATATGATGATACAGGAATTTTTTAAAAATACTAGTATTCTTACGACACGATATAGATACCGAGATGAAACCTCGTATGTGTGTGGACATGTGGTGCCCACATGTCTCGTACAGGTCCACGTAGTTGTCGTGATACAGTGCTCGCACGATGAAGATGCGAGATTTATTTGACATAGAACAGCATTATAATTCATATAAAAGCCTTTTATGGCTGCTATGGACGACAGATACATGGAGATTGTTGGTGCTGATATTCTTCCAACTCGTGGGTCAGCTCTTGCTCTTGCCCATTTTGCCACAAATGATGACTGACGATTTTGCCACGATTCGGGCAGGTGAGGAGATGCGTTGTGAAGATTACGAGCCAAAAGAGGCTCCAGCATCCTGTCAGGATGCTCATTCTGATGTGGTGCAGTACTCTACAATATCTGGCTTTTTCCAGAATGCAGTCTTTAGTATTCTTGTGTCTCCAGCTCTTGGAGCATGGAGTGATGTTCATGGTAGGAAACCAGTGATTATGCTCTCTCAGGCACTCAGTATCATACCTATATGTGTTGTGATTCTACATGTGAAAGGGATGGCTCATTTATATTGGATATATGTCGTTCAGTCATTCACACAGTCAGTATCATTGATTGCCCCATCGCTTGCATACATGTCGGATCGTATTGATGCACCCAATCGAGCAGCAGCATTTGGACTCATACTGGCGAGTTTTTCTGTAGCAATATTAATAGGACCTCCTATAGGAGCAGCACTTGAACCATCAACTGTCCCATGGGTCACTGTCGGAGTAATCCTAGTGACTCTGATGTGCACTTTTGTATTTTTGCCAGAATCGTTACGGCAAGAGGATTCCTCTAGAGCCAAAGATGAGGCCAACAACGCTCTTGCTGAAGAAGGACATACAAAGTCTTTGAAATTATTAGGGTCGACCTGGAAGGCTATCGCTATTCTCAAAAGAAACACCTTGTTTATGAAACTAACTGTGATTTTGATGCTCAGTGCAACTGTTGGAGAAGGCCTCCAGGACATCCTCATCCAATATCTCCAGATAAAGATGGGATTCAAAACAAAAGATGTATCTCAAATGTTCATGATACTTGGAGTAGGGGCGTTGATTGTGCAAGGACTACTGTTGCAACTCCTTTTGAAGCTCTTGGGAGAGGCACGCCTGCTCGGATTGGGCCTCATCATGTCAACGTGTCAACAGGCCATGTTACTCTTTGCAACGAAAAAGTGGCATGCCTTGGGAGCGATATTCCTTGGATCCTTTACATCTGTCAGTTTTCCAGCTATAAGTAGTATCAAAGCCAACAATAGCGAAGAACATGAGCAAGGAAGTGTTCAAGGTGCACTGTATGGCGCAAGAGCCATTGCATCAGGAATTGGGCCTCTTGTGTTTGCATTCCTCTTCAAGGCATTCACAACATCAGACTCTAGTCTCCCATTTTTCCCCGGGGCACCTTTCGTTCTAGGCTTTTTCCTCATGTTGATGACAACCGTTCTTGCATGGACGTTGGACACCGATGCAGGAGGCCACACAGGCACCCTCTTTAGAAGCAGCAGCAGCAATGCCAAGTCAGAGACTCTCACACGGATGCCAACACGAGACCTGGCCCAAGATATTGAGGAGAGAGCCCATTTACTTGTAGAAACATAGATTTTACTGTAAGTCATCCGTATCCACGCGCATCACGATCAATCCAAGGCCAGTCACAACCCTGGCAACACATGTACCAACCGCCACTTCCAACTGCAGGGCGAGGGGAATACCCTCCTTCACCACACGAAACCCAAACATGGAATAAAAATCTTCTCTATCTTGAACAGTCACAAGGAATATCCGAGAATGCAGAGGTGCTTGTTCGAGCAGAAACCGAACAATCCGACTCCCTATACCCTGACCCCGGACCCCCTGTGCCACAACACAACTCGAAAGTTCAAAACAACCATCACCCAAAGGTTTCAGCTGTCCAGCACCCAGTATTGTAGTTGGATCTTGACCACGAGCGACAACAAAGTTCTCTTCCATGGGAACCACGACACCAAGAGGGTTCATCTTCTCTTGAAGAATGAGGTTCAAAATTGGCATTCGATCCGACGACGTGGCTCGTTCATACGATACCACTGATTTTGTACTCCATGATGATTTTCTAGTAGAAATAGAAATCAGGGAAGGACCATGGACGTGAGACAGAGGATGTCGTGGCTGACGAGGGACGACGTGTCCAAGACTCGAGAGTCCAGAAACAGTTGTTCCAAAAGTCATCACGCGAGGTACTTACAATACGACATACATAGTAAACAATGCAATAATAAGAAAAATATATCTAGTCTAGGTACACATATAGTCGTCGTATACGTTTTGGTGCCAGAAGAAACACATGGTGTATGAGCACATTTATCCCAAGGACGATGGGCCCAGGCCTGTTATGTGATTATACATTGGCAACGTTGTGCCATATGATTCTCTCCTGACATCATGTTTCCAAGGATCTATGTGTCCCGGAAAACTACCATACTTTGGAGTGTCAATATCACTCGAGTTCCTCTGGCTTTCAGGACCCTCAGATGGTACATCAGCACTCTCTTCTTGAGAGAGTAAGCTGCTTTCTTTTGATTCCAAGGCATGTTTGAGAACCTGATGAACCGTCTGGAGAACATTGTCTCTGTTGGTCTCGGCTGAACCACCTGCCTGGTGTTGAAGATTCATGCTCAAGGCAGCAAGTGCCTCTGCCAAGCCCATGTCATGAGAATGCCCTTCATGCTGACGGACTTCAGATGGAGAGTAGAGGTCACTCGTGGAATATGGAAACCTTGATGCGTACACATCATCAGCTGATTTCCTTGTTCCATGGACAGCGCGAGCAGTATCCATATTGGTATTAGGGGCAGAGGATCTCACTGGGCAAGGCTGCTGCCCACGTGGTGTGACATCACCTGTACTGTATATGGACTGTGGAGTCCATACCAATGAAGAATCCTCGAACGATTCTCTCTTTGAATAGTCTTTACTTACTCTCGGGGGTGTACCTCCCTCGGAACCTTGCGTTCGCACCTTTTGCAGCGAGTTCCTGATCCCCATCAGAGACGACGAGGCAAGCTGCTCTGGTGATATATATGGCTTCTCTTCTGGAACACGAAGCTGTTCCAAATCGTGCGCAAAGAAGCAAATAGATCTCTTGCAAAGTGCACCATCTTTGCACAACTGTGTCCTATACCTGGTAGGATGAAGCCAGTATTCAAAGACATTGTGGGCATAGGGACATGCATCCCCTCGCACACACTCTCCACACCCCTTCATATCTGGACATGCAATGCCAGTATACTGATACTTCCTGGGGTCTCTTCTGGCCGCTTTCTCTCCAGTATGAGCAAAAGGACATACTGTCCAGTCATGGACGAATCTCTTGGTACATGGAATGACCTTCATGCACCAAATCTTGAAATCATCCGTCTCATAGATTGACGTGTCCTCCTGCCGCTCGTCGCTACAACTGACCCTCCTACCTCCCTTGTGTTTGTTACTTGGTTTCCTCGTTGGAACCATTCCTGCTTTCGAAAATGAACTCATTGCTATTCTATAATAATACTTGTTAATTGGATTCAATTGAGTTAATACTTGCTACACGTGAAATTGAAAATTATCGTCCAAGGGCAGTCCGTGCCCACGAGTCACGTGTGATGAGGTAGTCCGAAAGAATACTGTTTAAGTAAGTTAGAATGTATTTTCACACAATATTTGATTATTATTCACCTGTCTGAGGGATTATATGCCATGTATAGACGTGTTGGACGCGAACGTATTCAACGGAACTGTATGCTGACGTGTCAAATCCTCGTGCACCCATTGACAGGACCTGACCATGGGAAGCTACGACACGCGTATATGTCACGCGTGACACGCGCATCGCGCGTTCTCTCTTTCTCTCTCTACTATCTGGGATCTCGTGGTCTCAATGCAAGATCGATACACTTGAACAGTCCATGAGTTTCCTCGCTTCATTTTCACATGTATGGTATTTCAAACCATCATTATCTCATTTACACACTGAGTATGGTCGCCAAGTATCGATGGGCCTGAAATGTGTTTGAACTATTCCAGCCAGGACTGCTCACCTTGTCTGGTTTGCCCTGACCTTGATCTCGACCTAGCGCAGTAAACCATGTGATATTCCTTGTTGGTTTCACTATCTACGTATGAAACTGGTGACATATATTGCACTACTTTGCCGACGATGGCTTCCACAGGCAAGATGACATCCATCTCTTCAAAGTCCTCATCACAATGGTGACCAACCCAGTCTGTGCTGGAAGATAGCGAACCGTAATGCCTATACCTGTACACTTTCCCTGTGCAAGGATCGTCGTCCGGGTTTTCATACTTGAAAACATGACATTGGACGAATCGAGACACTGTTTGGTTTTGCCTGGAAACCCTAGAGAACATGTCTACCAGTACAAGCCTCTCCGAACCTCCAACTGTCACAACAGCTACTTTGGAGTTTTGATCCACTTCCTTGAGACAACGTAGTGATTTGACCGTTTCAAATCGGTCAAAATATTTTAGGTATAGTTCTGAATGCGAATATACTTTATATTCATTGCCCCATGGACTATTTGCATTGGTGTCCAAATTCTCATCATATTCTGATAATGACATGTGAAACTGTTTTGTTTGCTGGTAGACTCTCTCAAACGGATACCATTCTTCACCGCAGCCCAACAAACACGTTTCGTTATTTGACGTGTCGTATTTTTCTCCTCGGCTGGGTATGCGTCCACGTGGTGCATCTTTTCCAACTACATACTCTTTGGCAAGTTCCTTACATGCTTCCCTTTGTAATTGACGATACACAAACGACTTCTCGTGGTCTTTTTTGTACGAAAACTTCTTAAGATTCCTTACAACTCTTTCTGTGAGCAAGTCGTGGCAAATATTTGACCTGCCACTGTATTCTTCCTGGTCAAACAGTCTGCATATGGATATGTGAAGGTTCGAGACACAGATACAAGGCATGAATTGCTCGCAAATTTTTGCATACTCAATGAGGCTCTGCTTTGCAGCACTTCGCAAGCGTTTGCCTCTTCCATTCTTCCATTCTTCTATGGACATTGTTTCCTCTGGATCCCTTAGAAAGTACATAACTGCATGTCTTAGATGCCCCCATGCTTCTTTGCCCATGCTGCTTAGAACATGTGTCCCCATGACTCGTTCATTGAACATAAAGCAAGAATGTACTTCTACAAATGCAATCAAGCTGCTAATAAACCATCCACTGGTATTGGTAAGGTCAATACAAGGGTCAGACATGTCACAGTTACGTAGGATCCTATTTCTTGCTTTGTTGAACAGATGAAGACCTTTAGAGGACGGGATGATTTCTTCATACCTCATGGTCCCTGTGGTGTCTTGCCGAAACACGTGCCTCAAAAAATCTTTTACTATACCCAAAAACAAGATGTGGTACAGAGGTAGGTGCACAAACTCGAGTGGGTGCACTGTTTTCAATTCCCAACTGATGTGACATTTCCCTGTGAGGCCAAGTCTCTTATACACCTCCTGGACGTGTGATTTTGGAAATAGGTTCCGATTTGATTCAATAACTTCGAGTATATTTGATCTTTCACGATGCTCATCTATTGTAACTTTGTATTCCTTGGGATCAGTGACTCCGATTTGTATTTCTCTCTGGCCAATTGGGCAGCTCTTCTGTCCATTTTGCACAAGGTCATCCCACTCATAGACAGGAGAGACAATAGGAGAAGCGTACCCGTATATGTTGTTCATTTCGTTGTCTGAAGATGGTATCCAGCACCATGGGCACGCCAATGTGGCAGCAGCATGTCTACATTTGAGCAGCTTGTGCCTAGCAACAGCATTGCAGCATGCACGGATGAGGAAAGGCCTGTGGACATATTCATGGGTGCCATCACTGTCTGTGAACCTGATTTTGAGATCGTTCGTGCCGGTAGAAAAGTCTTTGAACTGAGACAGGATAATATGCCAATGTATGTCCATGGAACGAGGCTCCTGTGGACCTGGTATTACCATCAGAGGCATGCACCATTTGTCCATGTTCAATGTGCCTTCTTCTACATCATCACAACGAAGAACAATCATGCCAACGCCGTATGGCTCCCTCCCCATTTTACAGACCTGTACCCAATCAAAATACAGGCTGTATATTCCGTTTGTATCGTGAAAAGCCTCTCCCAGGCCCTCTTCTATTGGGAGATCATTGTCTGGAGATGCTCTCCCACCAGTTTGAGCATTGACCCATCTGGCATGGTCAGATGACCACCAGCTCCCCACTTTGTCAAACGTTTTCCCACATTTGCGGCTATTTCGAAATTCTTCATTGCTATACATTGCATTTATTTGATGCTCTAGACCAAAATAGTAACAATTCTGCATGAAATACATCACATTTGAACACTGGTATGTTGCAGGCATACTCCAGAAGACAATGAACAAACCTTCTCAGGCTCCATCCTACCAGACAAATCCTTTTTAAAGCGTTTTGATACGTTTCCGTTTTCTAGACATCTTGGGCATGTGCAAATCTCGCAAGTACAAGTGCTTGCGCACTTGGACCACTGTTCCTTTTCAAGAGGCTTCCATCCAAATTTCCAACATGTCCCACAAATATGAATATCGACCGAAAAAAGATCTCTCATTTGCAATGCTTTCCTCAATACATGAAATGAAGTAGGGACAATCTTGTTATTGCTAGAATCCCTCGCCACACGCAGCATATCCTCTATAACATGAACAGGCCTGTCCATTGAAATTATATCATGTAGAATCTCAGCCAACGTCTTTCCCCCCGGGCTCACACACCTATGCAGATTGTTGCGAACCATTAAACCTGTTTGTCTTGCACCTTCCGATTGAGATGGATTCTCCCAAGGGTCATACTCATTGTACAATCTAGCATCGTCATTGTCATCATCTGCTTCTTCCTCACCATCCCCATCATGTTCCGTCGCACCATCCACTGTATCCAAAGGCCTTCCATTCAGCGCAATATTTTCATCCAGTGCGTTAACAGATCGAGGTGCGCATTTTTTATCTGCATGTTTCACCACTGTTTCTCTCGTCCATTTGAACTCATACTCTGCCTTGTCATTCAGTGACATCAATTCCTTTCCACAACGAGTACAGTATCCCTCATTGGCGACGACTTGTTTTTCAAAAACCGAAACTATGTATCCTATTTCAAGTTTAGACCTCCTATACGCTTGAGAGTTCTGTCCAACTGCCGAACGCCTCTTCCTACTAGATGCATCAGCCATGCTACAACATATCTTCTCTAATGCAATACTTCCAATCAAATATAGTTCATTTATACTATGTAATAATTCTATATACGTCGAGAATGTCCCTCCTCGTCCTAGGACACGTGCAACTATCTTGAGGAATTTTGAATTTTATCGGTTGACTGATTCCATGTTTCTTTTTTACAGGCAAAACCCTAGGCAAAACCCTATAATTTTCTATTTCATTCATTCATTGCAATACGAATACAACAACAATTGTAACAATCCCATGTAAAGAAAATTGTATGTCATCATGCATACATGTGACAATGCCATACCTGTACTCTTGTACCCAACTACAAGCACATGCCTGACACAAGAACGTATGATTCTACTTCTGTAGAAAGCAGAGTACGACGTTCTTCTCCATGGAAATAGAATAGCAATAGCAATCATGCTGTTGGAAGAGAGTAGTGATGGGAACAATACCAATCAGACAGACCTTCAAGAGTCTGATACAAAGGATACCGTTGTGTGGACAGTAGGGACCGTGTTTGCGTCAATTGGGATTTTCGTACTTGCTGGTATTGCAGAAATATCTGGTGGATACTTGGTATGGCAGACGATACGAGAGTCCAAACCATGGTACTATGCAGTCTTGGGGAGTCTTGTCCTCATTGCCTATGGTTTTATTCCAACCCTGCAGCCTTTGGATAGCTTTGGTAGAGTGTACGCGGTCTATGGTGGGTTTTTTATCATCTTATCATATGCATGGGGGTGGTTGCTTGATGGGGACAAACCCGACCTGGGTGATTGGCTTGGGGCGAGCATAGCCCTCGGTGGTGTTCTCCTGGCCCTCTTCTGGCCTCGGTCTGGCTCCTCCTCCTCATCATAAGTACGTGTTGGTAGGGTATACCTTTCAACAACAATGGTATATATTCAAGGAGATTCTAGAATAATTGTGACGGGACCTGAGTTCTCAATCTGTACGTCCATCATGGCCCCAAATACGCCATCCTTCACCTTGTCATCTTCATACGACTCCCTGAGGGACAAGACAAGCTGTTCATACATCTCCTTTGCCTGTCCTGGCGCCATAGCCCTAGAAAAGTCAAGAGAACTTCCCTTTTTATTTCTTCCACACAATGTAAACTGACTAACACATAGAATCTCCCCACCAATACCTGCAACACTGCAATCCCACTGCTTCCCCTCCTCATTTGGCCACAACCGTAATGTCAGCAATTTCTTCACCATATACTCTACATCCTTTTCACTATCAGTCTTTTCTATACCTATCAATGCCACAATCCCCTTGCCAATCGACGACGAGTACTGTGGCTGTTGCGATGCTACAATGTGCTGTTGATTCTTCAATGAGCCTGATTGCAATGTCACCGACGCCCGGCTCACGCGCTGTATAATACACTTCATTCCTTCCTATGAATAAATAACAAGAATATGTTACATAGAAAAGATCATTCAATCATGGTATCGTGAGCTCAATCTATCGTATTTCTTTCCAATTGAATCTTTCAGGCCCAACTTTCCAAGAACAACGGCATACCGATCAAACGATGTGCGACGAAGGTACTGCAACAGCTGCCTTCTAGAATTCAGCATTGCCATCAGACCTCTCCTAGAACTGTAGTCTTTCCTATGAACCTTTAGATGGTCCGCTAAGGCTGCAATCTTTGATGTCAACAGAGCAGCTTGAACTTCACTTGAACCAGTATCCCCAGGAAACCTCTGAAACTCTCTGATGATGTCTTGCATGGCATCTTGCCTCTTTTCTTTTGGAGTCGTCAGACCAAGGTATCGTTCGACGAGGTCTGGTCGTGGTGGTGGAGGTGTCTGTACCTCGACTCCTTCCTTGTTGCTATATTTACTATTGGGTCTCCTCTCTACTCCACGAGGGAGTGGTGGCTTCAAACGACCTGTATGTTCTACACAAGCACTCGTTGTGATTGTCTCATAACTCGATGATGATGATGATGCAATTGATGATAGGAGAGAAGAAGAGGACGTCAAGGCTCGTATGCTCGTCGTCTGCTTGGAGAGCAATCCGGTTGCCATTGTTTCATGTATGTCCGTATCAAAGAGTCCACTGCGGTCGTAGTATTTTTATTCTATAATAATAAACTAGTTAAAATAATAATAATAGCATGATGAAAGAATCACACACGGAAACCAATGGGCTCTCGTTTCTTTCCAGAGCCAAGGCAGAATCCACAAATGGTCTTTCCTGTGCATCTGATACATGTCGTACACCACATTGGCCATTCCCCCTTTGGTACAGTACTCTTGTCCACGTAATTTACTCTCGAGGTACCCTTGCAGAATTGACAGACAACCAATCCAGTTCCATGACAATGTTCACAACAGTCTTGTACCTTTGGAGTTGAGGATATGTGTTCAACCTCTCCACGCTGTGTTTCAATCATTCGAGAAGAACGGGATGAAGAGAATTCCTCTTGCACGTGATCGAATGGTGTCCATCCAGTAGTTGTTGAATTCTCACTGTTTCCTTCTGGGTTGTTGGAATGGACCTTGAACATGCAAAGACTATGCAGTCTACCACTCCTGGTTGATTGTATTCGTATACTATTTTGTATAGAAGGATGCACACTATGGTTGATGATCATCACCATCACTGTAGTATACTGCTGTGTGTCTCGTGATGTTCAATTGAACTCTTGCAAGAGAAGAGAATTCTCTATGTTTGTAGAAACATAGATAGCTTACAAGGAGTATAATTCTTGACAATGTACCAAATCTGATTGGTTGATACAATAGATATGAGTAGGTAATAGTATTCAATTTTCTATGGTATCGTGTCACATTGTCGTTCGTGTATGTTCGTGTCCCAAGGCACATTATACTCAGGTGGCATGCTACTCGCACGTGGCCACGTGGCCATGCATATGCATATATGGTCGGGGGTGGTTGATTGATGAACCACCCAGATAGAGTCGATGACGATCATCACATTGTATATTTCATTCATATGTAAAACTAGTAGTCGTCTTGTTAATGACAATGTACGTGTCTAGGATGGGAATCTCGACATTCCCGTCTCAGGTGGGTATTGCTGTCGTTCCAAGGAAACGGCAAACTCTCGATTCTCGTGGACTGGCCATGATGGCACATTGCTCTTTACGATATCATATGACGAATCATCATCATCATCGTAAAGAATGTAGTAGATTGTTACCACCACCATATAGGTTGTCTACGACAACCCTACTACCACCATGTTCCTCCTCCTCATCTTCTTCTTCGAAGACTATAGAACACAGCACTGATACGATAGAACAGACTGCAGTAAAGGGATTGCTCTTGAGTTTCCTTGCAAGTCAGAATCGCTCCTTCTTTGCGTCGAAATGCTTTGTAGAAGTGGTTCAGGAGATGTACAAGAGGGGATATTCCCTAGACTCGTTGAAAAGAATGGTGACATTTGGGACACTTAGTGCTGGTAGTATGGAAGAGCCGATGCTGTGTGATGTCATGTTGACCTGGTTGACGTGTGTATTTGTTACGTTGGATGAAATTGGTGTGGCCAGGTACGAAGACGAGGGAACTGCTGAAGAAGAGACGACAGAGGATGGCATGGTGGCAGGGTTGAGAGATATTGCACGGATATGGATCAAGCAGTTCAACGAAGATGGAATGACTCTGAGTAAATTATTGATGCAGCAGAGTATGAACGATATCTCGGATGAAGGCGGTCCAGGGGGGTTTGTGAAAGTCATGCAACAGAATGCTCGGCTGGTGTTGCTGACCTTGGAAGTGGTGAGGGATTCTGGGGATCCGACATCTATGCCCCTGGCACAGGGAGAAGAACCGAGTGGTTCAAATTTTGTTCTCACTGGATTCATCCGTGGCATGTTTGATATGCCAGAAGATCCGTTGGATCACGAGCATGGAATGTCTGACTGTAGGGCAGCCTCTGTGCGACTGCTTCTATCCTTCAATGGTGCTGCCCTGGGGTACCTTGTCTCTGCAAAAAGTTTTGTTGAAACAGCAGCTCATTGCTATGTATCTGGATGGACTGCAGATGATATATATTCGTCGCTTTTGCGGGAAGAATTTGAACAAAGTGGTGGACTTGTCAAGGTTGCAAGGCCACATGGTGGAACCAATGTGTCTGCAGCGTTGTTTGCTCGTTGGCTGAGTATAGTATATATGACCATGGCAAAGCTTGGTGTAGCTCATCCAAGAGCATCCACGGAGGAAGGGTGGGCATGGGTGCCTTCTCTTGGAAAAAGTGGTCCATCAGATGATGAAGGTTTCTCAGGATCCCTGGAAGCACATGGTGTGTATGATTTCGTGTGCCATACCCTCTCCCAGTCAACAGAGCAGGATGAAGAATCGAGTTCTACAGATGACCAGAACCCTGATGAAGCACCAGATGACTATGTGAGTGGATTTTCATTCAGATTTGAAGACCCTGATCTCATCAAACACAGTGGGTTTGCCTTGGTTGTCATGCAGCAGATTTCTCTCGTCAACATGACAAAACAACTGGTTGAACCACGATTGCCAAAAGAATAATTACCAGTAATACTATTTGATGTAATTTCTGAATACATAGAGTATGTATGACTGTTCATACACGAGAATGCCATTGTGACCCAAAAACATTGGCGGTTGTTCGTCACAGATTCCAGGGATTGAAGCATCCGATTGCATGTACTGCCACTAGTACACGTAGCAATAAAAAGCAATCGTCAAGAAACTGCTCCTACCATCGCATCACACGGGAGATACCATCTCGTGTATGTTCTTCTGGGCTACAGGCACAGACTCTCTTGAACATGTCACCTGGGAGTATTGGAATACTTGTTCTTGTCGTGTACCTGCTCAAAAAGGTGTATGATTTCATTCAAACAGCCTGTGATTTGCATCTTCTGGGGAAGAAAGACCCTCCAAAGGAGTATTTCACTGGTGCAGTTGTATGGGTTGTTGGAGCAAGTCAAGGTATTGGCAAGGCTTTGGCAAGGCAATGGGCTCAACATGGAGCACGTCTGATTCTTTCATCGAGAAAGAAAGAGTCCCTTGTACAGCTGAAACAAGAGTTGGTGTCCACGTATGGGATCGAGGAAGGCAATGTGTTTGTCTTGCCTATTGATATCACAGAGAGTTACAAGAATGTGGAAAATACAGTGCACCAAGCACATGAACATTTCGGTAGAATTGATTACGTGGTGTATAATGTAGGTGCTAGTCAACATGCACCAGTAGAAGAGACCAGCCATGACGTGGCTATGCAACTGGTTGGCATGAATTTTCTTGGGCACGTGGCACTGGCCCGTGCAGTGCAATCTTTTTTCCTCAGTCAAGGGCATGGTCACCACGTTGTGATTGGTAGTATGGCAGCGGTTGTTCCATCTCCTGGTCAAGCAGTATACTCTGCTACGAAGAGTGCGCTTCGGTCGTATTTCTTGTCAATGGCATCAGAGCTTGACTCAAGGGGTACTCATGTTAGTGTCATCTGCCCTGGACCTGTGGATGTTGGAAAAGACACCCAGCCTAGAAAGGTATATGGAAAGGATGGACTCATAGAACAGAAGAATACGAAAAAATCTCGGGCGCGAGTAGATGTTGACATGTTTACAAAACTGGCCCTGAGAGCAGTGTATAATAAAGTAGATGAATGCTGGATAACAAAGCATCCGGTGTTGCTCATGGGATATCTGTTGAGATTGCTGCCAAGGCTTGGGATGAATATTCTCAAAAAGATTGGACCTGGGCGGGTGAAGCAATTTCACACTGGAACAGGGACTGGGTATGATGTTATGATGATGCTGGATGGAAAAAACAAGTAAATTGTATTTCAACAAGAGCATGTATACATTCATAGCATCGTGAAACTGTAGCACGATACCACTAGTGTATACTGTGCATGGTAATACGTGATGATCCAAGGACGTCAAGCTATAGATTTACAGCGTTTCAATACCCTGTAGCAACGATGTCTACGCCATGGATGGCGACTGGAAACCGAGTGCATTTCGACCATGTCAAATCTTGTCGTTACTCTGGTCAATGTCGAGTATCAGATACGGATATCAAAGCATTCTGTGCTGCTGCGCATGTGATATACGTGTTGAGATTCCTGCCAGCCATTGAATATTATTCTGATTAACATTGGACCTGATATAGGGTATATGATTGTTATGATGACGTCATCACACTGATGTCAAAATATACATACCGGAACAAATGAGACAGCGGCGAATTAAATCTGTGATTGAACTCTAGAAATCCTATTACGTACTATTCATAATATTTCAACATTGCCATGTTGATATTGCGTCGTATGCGTAATATACTTTTGTCAATCGTATGACAGTTTGTGGCAAGATGACTTCAGTCAGGGTTTCTTTACTTTTGTTGTGGTTCCTTCTCGCAGAATTTGTTGGGGGGCGGGTATACACAACCTCTGAAGAATTATGGAGAAAGGCAACAATATATGAGATTATGCCAGATAGATTCAAAAATCCTCTGGATACCCTCCAGTGTCAAGATCCAAATGCGTATTGCGGAGGGACGTTTGGTGGAATTCAAGAGGAAAATGGTTACATCAAACAAATGAATTTCCGATCAGTATGGATCACACCATTTGTTCAAAATACTCTGAATGGATATCATGGGTATTGGCCTTTGAACCTTTACTCTGTTAACCCAGCATTTGGAACAGAACAAGACTTCCAGGATCTGCTCGGAGGGATTTCAAAAAAAGGGTTGCTGGTGATGCTTGATATGGTATTTAATCATATGGGATATGGGTCTACGTATCCAAGCTTTGATTACTACTACAACCCTTTCAATCAGCTACAGAATTTCCACGATTGTGAAAACTGCCTTTCGGACTGTTCTGTTCCCAACACGTTGCCAAATGTGATGAATGAGGAGACGTATCTACAGATGTGGAAATGCCAGCTTCAACGTTTGCCTGATTTGGATCACAAAAATGCTACAGTTACAGAGGGTTTCATTACTTGGCTCAAGTACGTCAAGGCAAGGTATCTTGTAGATGGGTTTAGGTATGATGCCATGCCTTACATATACCCAGATTTCTTTTCAGCAATCAGAAATACCTCTGAAATTTTTGGTTTGGGGGAGATATTTTTGGATTCCTCATCAAATGGTACATATCAGATCATCGATCGATATATGTCTGTTGGGAAAACATTGTTGACCTCCACAGAGATGGATGGAAACCAAGGGACATTTTCACAACTTGATTACATGTTCTATTATGCTGTCATGAAATGTTTTGCCGCCGTTCCCTACTTCTCCGACAGTCCATATGATGGATGTCAAGAAATTTCAAATGTACGAAAGAAGTATATTGAGATGGGGGTAAATCAAAAGCTGATGGGCAGGTTCTTGGAGTCTGCTGATGTGCCGCGTTTCTTGGCACAGAATAACAATACTGTTGTCCTCCGGAATGCACTCGCCCTTGTGTTCTTTGGAGAGGGTATACCAATCTCATGGCAAGGACTCGAGCAAGGTATGAATACCTGAATTAAAGTTCTGGACACTTTGAAATTGTACATGAAATGTGACAATCTATCCATATTATGTAGGTATGGGAGCAACAGAATCAGTATTTGAGCAGCGTGAACCTGTTTGGCTAGCTGGATTCAAAAGATCGCCACCACTGTACTCCTACTTCCGCATGATCAACTATTACAGGTACACTTTGGAACTTTGGGATAGTGATATGGTTGAAAACTACGTGGATCCCGATACATTTGCATTCTCCATGGACAAATTGTTTGCCATTCTGACAAATGGTAATGCAACACAAGACATGTTCACTTTGCAAAATATTCCAAATGGAACGTTCTGTTCTCTCAGTCTATACAGCGGTCAGAAAAGCGATTGTCTTGAAGTCCCAGGGACAGGGCGTATCCAAGTTGAAGCCGACCCTCTTGGATATCCCATCATCTACGTTCTGAAGAGGCATCACATTGACTATCAGCTCTTCACCCCCTATGAGAATTGGTCCATTGAATGGATCTTTGGGATAGTGGCTAGTATATTGTCTCCTATTGTTGGATTCTTGCTTTACCTATGCATAGAATACCTTACTCCGTTCTCTCTTAGAAACTGGATGACGGAATCAACTGAAAGGCTCATTATGGAATTTGGGAATATGATCAAAGTCAATAAGAATATAGAAGAAAATGACGACATCTTCTCAAAGCAACTTACTGCAACATTTGAAAAGTTTGAAATGGATAAATTGATCGTCAAAATAACTGAGGAGAGTAGTATGGATGGAAGTGGGTGTCACTCAATTGTCCCACCTTTGCTAGCATATCATAAGGATGCCAATAGCCCATTAGGGGCTTACCTGAAGGCGTATCAGAATGATACATTTATGGTCTGGCACATGGTATTGGAATACAGTATACCTCATCTTGGTTTTTCAAATCAGCTAATGTTTGGAGGTCTTGGCAAAGTGGTGGAGATGTTTGCAGAGTATGCCACTCGTCCCATTGCTATCTGTGCTCCCATGTACGATGTCTTCTATGATGCCTCTGGCAATCTTCAGACATCTATTCTAGGGAAACATTGGCAATTAGTCACTCATCTGCCATTATTTTTGGATGGAAATACCTTTGAGGTAAACATCTATTTGGTGACTGATACGCTTGAGAATCCCAATGTGTTTTACTTTCTTCTGGATTGCCATTCACTATTTGGCCACCGCAGCAGGGGAAAGATTTATTCATTTGAATCCGAGACGCAGCAGCTTTTGTTTTTTTCAGCATATAGTCAGGCAGTTGCATTTATGATTACCATCTTTCGAGTTAATGCAACTCAGTTCCATGATAATCATGCAGGCTTATCCCTGGCATACATTCATCCTTCCAATCGGCCATCTGTACTGCTTACTCTCCATAATGGTGATTACAACACTACTTTTAGTCTTGGATCCTTGGAAAGGGAAAAGTATGTCTATAAAATGCTTTCATTGTATCCTACTTCCTCGAATAGAGCGTATTGCGAGCATCTGGGTAAATTTGATATTATGAACTATGTGATCAACCACATTGAAGAAAATCAAAATGGTACAGGCATTGTGGCTGTGAGCCCTAGATATGCTTTGAGATGTTATGACAAATTCTCTCGCTTTTGGATGATTAATAAAATGAAAGTAGTCGGTATCCTGAATGGAATGAGCGAAGCAGAAAGGGTAGTCCAGATTCCTGAAGACTTGGATGCATTCTTGGAGCAAAAGAAAATCGCTAAACAAAGTCTTCAAAAGCGGCTTGGAATGCGAGAAGATCCAGATGCAAAGATGGTTGTATTTTTTGGGCGAGTAACACATCAAAAAGGATGCGACTTGATCGCCAGGGCTGCACCAGGAGTCTTGAAATCTGATCCTGACGCCCAACTTGTCATGGCAGGACCTATTGGTGATTCCTATGGGACTCTTTCGAAAGATCTCATGGCTGACGTGGCTCTTAAATTCCCTGGAAGAGCTTCAAATTTGGTTGGCCAATATATTGGTGGAGTTGAAAAGGATGAACTCATCATGGCAGCCGATTTCTTCCTCTGCCCGAGTAGATTTGAGCCCTGTGGCTTGGCTGACATAGAAATGGGCTGGATGGGAGCAGTGATGATTGGGCACGGAACAGGAGGGCTACAAAAGATGCCTGGGTTTTATTTTGAGGGAAAACTGGACAACAAAGAGGATTTAGCCATGCGTTTAGAGGAAACAATGAAGAAAGCTCTCCAGAGTCCACCAGAATTGCTCAGGGTGATGGCCAAAGAGGCCATCCAAAACACGTTTCCTCCGGAGGAAATGATTAAAGCATATGAATCGGTCTGGCAAAATCTAATAGCCATTCGTATGGAGAAGCAAGCATCACCTGAAGATCCAGAAGACTCGGAGAAGAAATTCTTTGAGGAGATGTGGCAATGTGATAACCAGATTCTTCAAAATGAAATTAAACCATCGTGGAATGCGGTAAGAGCTTACTGGTCCAATATTTTGCTGATTCTGTGCCAAAGCTTTTTCCGTCTTCCGGCCTTGGTTGGCCTCATCTGGGTTGACTTTGTTACAACTGTAGGATCCATACAAGACAATGCAAACAAATCGGATCCTTTCCCAGAGATGTTAAAATGGTTCCTTATTTACTTGCTTATAACGGTATTCACTGCTCCATGCTTTCAATGGCTGTGTTGGAGACTCTCACCTCGCAAATACATTGGATTTGCCTGCATTGCTACCAACATAGCATGGCTACTAGTTCTGTGGACAATCTGGGCCCCTGCAGCGTGCCTGCCTCTATATATTATCGCTCTTGTATTGAGCAATGCTCCTGTGGCCTTTATTGGTTTGATTTTTATCGATTCTGGGGGCAAAGTTTCTGTCTCTCAGGATGGAGTCAAACTTTTTGGGCTATCGGACATTACATGGTTTGGAATGTTGGCAATTGTTTATGGTATCGATGTCAGAGATGTTGTATTGAGTCGTATTGGGATAGAAATTGCTGGTATAGTGTTTTTGGTGGTTTCTATCATAGTGTCTCTCTATTTGATGTCTCCCAGCTCATTGCCCCCTCATTTTGATCATCTCAGACTGCGGTTCAGAGGACAGTGGTCAATTCTGTTCACGAGACGCAAGGCATGGTACGCCTACTCAGCTGTGACAAGTATTGACTCTTTCAATAGAATCTTGGTATTAGGAGCTCTATTCAAATTCATAACCAACAAGTCGTACTTGGAATGGTCATATACTGCTATGGCGTTGAGTTTGCTCATCTCTGTTGCATGCCTGATGATCTTGCTGACATCAAGGATTGGAGCCAAGGGAAGTGTTGATTTGATGTATGCAGTGGTTATTATTCCATACATAACATTGTTTCAACTGTTGATCATTATATATGGTCCAGATTGGTCAGCCTTGATTGCTGCCACTCTTGTCAACATCTTTGAGGTAAGGGGTGCTTTCACAGGTGTACTGAACCTGCATACCTTGCCTTCCAGGGAGGCCACATTGACAGTGACAACATTCCAAGTAGTTTTGGGATCAATTTTTATAGGTATTGCCTCCCTGGTGTCATGGAAATTGACGTCTAACCCATGGCCCTGGCTTACCCTATCCTGTGTGACAGAGACATTACGAATCATCACACTCGCAGTGTTCATAAGGTTACATCGGAGGGAAAGTATGGCAAGGCCGTAGCGAGAAATGAAAATATAATCAAATGTTGTAAATGGCACTGTATTTCTTCTTGATATACCTGATGAAAATCTGTGGATCAAGAGGCTTTCCTGTAACAGCCACCAAAAGATCATCAGCTGTTGGATACAGCGATCCCAAAGTATGTACGTGCTTATTCAACCATTCCTTGAGTGGTTTGAAGTTTCCGCTCTCAATATCCTGCTCGAGCGTGGGAAGCTGCTCCTTTGCAGTTTCATAGATTTGAACAGCTGACATGGCGCCAAGGGTGTATGTTGGGAAATATCCAAACAAACCTGCCGACCAATGAACGTCTTGCAGACAGCCCTGTGCATCTGAAGGAGGGCACACATTTAAGTACTCTTCCATCTTTGCATTCCACACTGCTGGTATCTCATCAACAGTCATTTCTCCCTCCACAAGAGCCTTTTCAATCTCAAATCTCAAGATGATATGCATGGGGTAGGTCACCTCATCAGACTCCACTCGAATCAAGCTCTCTTTTTTTACCACATTTAAAGCATTATACAGGTCCTTTGGGGTCTTGGATGACGGGAACGCTCCAGGGAAGGTTTCATGTAGCTTTGGCAACAGATATGCAGAGAAAGGCAATGACAAAGCAACCATACGTTCCCACAGGAGGCTCTGACTTTCATGGATTGCCATACCAGCAGCAGAATTTACAGGTAATCCATCAAACTCCAAGTTCCTTCCTTGTTCATACAAAGCATGCCCTGTCTCATGAATGGCTCCAGTGAGTCCCTCTGTAACATCATTCTGCTTAAATCGTGTAGTCATCCTAACATCCGTGGGGTGACTTCCTCCAGTGAATGGATGGACAGAGACATCAAGTCTACCTTTTTCCAAATCAAAACCTATCGCAACAGCAATATCCCTGCACAAAGCTTCCTGCTTGGAGATTTCAAAGTCTCCAGAAAGCCATGTGTTATCAGGGGCACTACCCTTTGCATTCAGCTCTGCCAAGAATGGTATCAAACCTTCTTTGACTTGATCAAAGATTTCAGTCACACGTGATGCAGTCAAACCAGCACTATAATCATCTGCCAAAACATCATATGCTGGCTTGGAAGGATCCACCAAAGCAGCCCTCTCCTTCCTAATCTCAATCCACTCTTTCAAAACAGGAGCAAACTGCTGAAAGTCATTCGCTTCTCTAGCCTTGACCCATTGAAGATATCCTTTGGATTCCAAGGCTGCCTCTCGTCGAACAAGATCCTCTGTCACTGCAGTATTCTTCTTATACTCCTTTGCAGCCTCTCTCACACAAGCCGCTTCCCACGTGTTCAGTTCTGCTCCATCAGCCTTTTCCAATCGACTGAGAAGAATCCCAAGATTTGGATCCACCGAACGCTCGTGAATAACCCCTGCAAGTGCAGCTTTTTGCTGGGCTCGACACTCACCTGACAACGTTGGCAAGAGAACCATTTCATCCCAGCCAAGAAGTCCAGAGATTCCTGCGAGGGAGGCAGTATCACGAAGTTTCTTCACAAGAGATTCATAATCTTCCCTGACATGTGAAGCAACTGAAGCCATGGTGACCAATCGTAAACACCTTGAATTCGATTGTGATCTTCTGTATGCTCGGACAGTCGTTGATCCGTTCAATCGGGCAAGTAATACCATCTAAATACTAATATAAGATAGTTTTTATAATAAATGTACAATGTGATGGTCCATTGTTTCCTCTTGATATCATGGGTGGTCAATATCACAGATGGTTTTTTTGAGACCAGATTTGGATTACAGAGAGTAGTTAAAACTAAACTAAAATTGTATAAATTGTAATGATTCTATATTCTGTGGTTGAATGCTACTAAATACGGAACGTCATGTGACGCAATACGTTCAACTCTGCTCCAGCAGTTGGAGTGGAGAGCAACTTTTGCACTGGGGCAATCACCTGTGGATTGGCATCAAAGGTGTACAGCACATAGATACCGTCAACAAATGATTTAATTGGGTATGCCAATCTTTGTCTTCCTCGAATAGTCACTTGGATCTCATCAGCTCCACTCTTTCTCAAGAATGCTTCAAACTTTGCTAACTCAGAGTCTCTCTGTTCGTCAGTGAGGTCTGGACGGAGCACAACCATGGTCTCGTACGACACCTTCTCTGCGGATGCGGCCGAAGCTGATGCCTGCAAAATATAGCATGATTATATGTTAGACAATGTACCAGCAAAAATGACGGATTCGAGCTTGCATAGATTTCTATCTCACAGCCTCCCACAAGGTCACGTATTGGTGAAAGTTCCTTCTCCTGCACAAATCAGCAATTTTTAGACATACCTTGCAGGACACATTAATTGACATTGATCTTGGTGTTGCGTTAAAGGACAATGCACCAGCCTTTGCAGCACACATTCTCTTTGAGAGTGAGTGGCGCTGCTGAGCCATGGAGGCATGGGCGACGCGAGCGCAGCCTTTCTGCATCTGCTGGGTGGCAGAGACTGTGTAAGATACTGAAGATGACATGATACCTTGTAATGAAACGTAATCAGGATTGATTATGAGAATCTGCGTGGAGACTATCGGAATACAAGGTTTCTGCGGAGAACTATGGCGGTGTCTTATGGTTTCCGCTATTGAATTGGCTGAAACCATTAAGCACAGCACTGTGGAATTACCCACACTCGTTTTTCCCTTTTCCACGAATCTCCTGGACTCGTAGTCCTCTAAATATACTTATTCTCTCTCTATGTATCTATACTTGCATATGTAAATACATGACAGAATACAATGGGTAGCAAGAAGGATGATATGATTATAGGAGAGAGAGGTATTACCTATGGTTTGCAACTTCGTGCTCCTGCAGCAAAACCAGTTGCAAAGAAGAAGGCTCGAAACATCTTTGGGGATGATGATGATGATGATGATGGTGGTGGTGGTGGTGGTGATACCATGAATGATCGTGGAATGGTTGGAAATATGATACGGCAGCAGGCTGCGGCTGCAAAGAATGATAGAAAAGTTTTAGAGATGCAGGCTGAAGCACTGAAGCAGGATGCAGCAATATTCGACTACGACTCGCACCTGGACTCTATCAGAGAGGCTCGTTCGAGATCATCTTCGAAAATGGTGCATGATAAAGTTGAGAGAAGGAGTAAATATATCACAGGTTTGCTAGAAACTGCAGAGCATAGAAAGAAGGAACAGGAAGTGCTGAAAGAGAAGCGACTAGAAAAGGAGCGTGCCGCTGAGGAGCACATTTATGGAACCAAGGAAAAGTTTGTGACGTCTGCGTATAGGAAGAAAATGGAAGAAGAACAGAAATGGAAGATGGAGCAGGAGGAAAAAAGGAAGCTAGAGGAAGATGCAGCTGTTGAGAAGAAGGGTCATATGGGCGATTTTTACCGCAACTTGTTCAAAACGAATGTTGATTTTGTTTCTCCTATAGACACAAAAGAACCTCTTGCGGAGAAGGGTACACGGGGCAACTCACCGGAATCTGAGGAGGCAGGGCCTCCTCTTCTGATGGAGACAAAGAGTACTAATGATGATGCCAATGGAGCACCAGATGAAGAGGACGAGATCAAACCAGATACAACAGAAGATGAAGATACCAGTAGAGCTGAAAGAATCAAGAGAGAACGAGAAGACAAGATTAAAGAAGCCAAAGAACGGTATCTTGCAAGAAAGAAACACAAACCAGTATGAGAAATGTCGTATGGATAGTCGTACTACAGACGGTGGTTCACAACGGAATTCAAATTTCCAAAGATTTCCCCAAATAATCCTATACTGCAATTCTTCTCACACTTGACATTGATAATTCTTTTATAATTTAATACTCCAATAGATACGTGTAGTTATCAAGGGAAGAACATAGACAGGGCATCTCATTTGTGTTCTTGTTGATCGAGGAAACCAAAAGAACGCGCCTGATCCAGTTTTTTTTCAATCTTTTTTGCTCTGGAAATATGAACGGTATGTTTTTTCGCATGTCTGGATCGTACTCTAGGTCTCTTCGGATATTTTAAATTCTGCAATGTGCTTGTCAATCCTGGATCCCCTGGTGGATGGATTCTCAATGTATCGTCAAGTGTATTGTAGGGGATCCTGTTGAGAAGACTGGTGCGGAGCCAGCTCCTTTGTCGACCTTTGCGTGTGGTCAGACAGGGGGGGAGAAGTCCCAGGCAATGCCGACTATGCCTGAGGAGGAAGAGTCTTTCCAGGTTCGTTCTGAACAAGAGGATGATTCTGACATTGAAGAGGAAGCGGAGAGTGAGGAGGAAGAAGAAATGAGTGATATGAGTGGCTCAGACGAGGAACACGAGGAGGAGGAGGAGGGAGATGTCGAGGAAGAAAGCCTCAATGAGAACAAGGAGAATCGAGAGGAAGTGACCACTGCCAGGGCCAGTAGACCTCGAAGAGAATCTCGGAAAAAGGTGAACTATACTTTTGATGATGATTCTGAAGATGAGATGGCCATTATCGACTTGGTCTCTGGTGAGTATCATGGTGAGACTGAAGGAGAAGAAGAGGACCAGAACATGGGTTCTGATACTAACATTGATACAGTATCATCTGGCGGGAGTCTGATCGTTGAGGCAAAGGGAGGTTTGAGTGCTGTGGAAAGTATCTTACATCACAGAAGAGCTGCAGGAAAGAAGGAGATGAGGGTCAAGTTTGTTGGCAACAGCTACAGGAGGACTGCATGGGTTGACCGTGAAGATTTGGTGGCTGTTGGAAAGCAGTCCCTTGTAAGAGGCTATGACAAAAGGGTTGAGCAAGGTCGTATTGATCCTTTTGGGGACCTTGAGGAGGGTGTGCATCCGGATTGGTGCGTTGTGGAGAGGATACTTGCGAGCAGACAGTCTGGTGATTCGACAGAATACCTTGTCAAATGGTGTGGACTCAACTACTCTGATTCTACCTGGGAATCCTCCGACGCATTATCTTCCGATGAGGATAAGCAAGCATTGAGAAAATATGAAGAGTTAAAATGCAAAGAGCAAGCTAAACTTGCCAGATCAAAGGACAAGAACCAGTCGAGTCCAGAGATTGATGTCACAAAAGTTCCTACATTCTGCAATGGCAGGAAGCTGAGAGATTACCAGCAAGACTCTTTGAAGTGGATGATACAAAACTGGTACAGTGGTAAGAATTGTATTCTCGGGGATGAGATGGGCCTCGGTAAAACTGCCCAGTCAATTTCATGTATTGAATACCAGAGACAGTTTGGGAATGCAACTGATCCATTCCTCATCATCGCGCCTTTGACGACCCTTGGTCATTGGAAGAGAGAGATTGAGACATGGACGGATATGAACTGTGTCCTATACTGTGGTACTGCGAATGATAAAAAAATCATCCAAACATATGAGATATGGTGTGAAGGAGGGGACAATGTTGTCAAGCCTGATGTCATCCTATCTTCATATGAGCAAGTGATGAGAGATGCAGGATTTTTCCAAAGTATTGAATGGGAAACGATGATCATTGACGAAGCTCATCGAATGAAGGGAACAAAGGGTGCCACAAGGACTTGCATTGCTGGTATCCCATGCCAATGGATTCTATTGTTGACTGGTACCCCAGTGCAAAACAACGTGAAAGAATTGTTTGGACTGCTGAATCTTCTTGATCCTGATCAATATGATGATGAGGAAGAGTTTCTTGACAGATTTGGACGGTCTACAGATAAGATGACTCCTACACAAGTCCGCGATATCCAGCATGCTTTGAGGCCAATCCTCTTACGCAGGATGAAAGAGGATGTCGAAACTTTGCCAGAAAAAGAAGAATGTATCATCTGGGTGCAACTGACAAGAGATCAGAAGGCTTACTATAAGGCAATATTTGAGAATCAAATTGGGGCATTGTTGGGCGGGGCAGCTCAAAAGAATTTACCAGTCTTGAGAAATGTGGCAATGGAGTTGAGGAAAGTTTGCTGTCACCCATTCCTCTGCGAAGGCGTCGAAGATGATATGATAGCACGCAAGACAAAGGAAGGCAAATCTGTTGAAGAACTCGATCTTTTAGTTTCTTCTTGCGGCAAAATGCAGTTGATTCACAAACTATTGCCCAAGCTCAGAGCAGAGAAGCGTAAAGTTCTAATTTTCTCTCAATTCAAGATTATGCTGAATGTATTGGAAGATTATTGCAATCTCATGGATTACCCAGTCGAAAGAATTGATGGTGACACATCTTCAAGAGAACGCCAAGGTTCCATTGATAGGTTCAGCAGCACAGACAAGGATGGATTTATCTTTTTGCTTTCGACAAAGGCTGGAGGGCAAGGTATTACCCTCACTGCTGCTGATACGTGCATTCTGTACGATTCTGATTGGAATCCTCAAAACGATCTGCAAGCTATGGCAAGGTGTCACAGAATTGGCCAAACAAAGGATGTGACGATCTACAGGTTGGTCAGCAAAGACACATATGAAGAAAACCTTTTCAGGGCATCGTCCAAAAAATACGGATTGGACGAGGCTATTTTGGGTGACCTTGGGGTAAATGAAGGTGGTGCCGAAAATCTAGAGAACGATGGAAAGAGAATCTCAGATCTTCTCAAGCATGGTGCTCATTGCCTGAAAGATTCAGATCATGCCGACCAGGAAATGGATGCATTTTTGTCAGAAAACATTGATGTAATTCTCAACAGCAGAACTGAGAAGCGACAAATTGGTGGAAGAGCGGGAAATACATTCTCTGTTGCTAAATTTGGGGAAGATGTAGATGCGTCTAAGAAGGACGACAAGGAATTCTGGCAGTCTGTCCTTCCCGATGCATGTAAATCATTCGAGCGCAGCAAGACTGCCCGTGAAATTCTTCCACCAAGGAAGAAGCGGTCAATCAATTACAGCGAGAAGAATTTGAAAAGAAAGATTGGTGCTGATGACTTTGAGTACGATTTTCGAGATGAAGATTTGTCTGGCGACTATGAGCCTGAAGAGAAGGCCACAAAGAATGTCAAAAAAGTCAAGGCGCCAAAATCTAGGGTTAAGAAATGGGTATTTGCTGATCTCAACACAATGTTGGAACTTTTGTTACGCTTTGGCATGAATCTTGATCGTTTCAAGTCCGCACAAGGTAACTTGTCATATTTTATATCCAAGGGGTATGCAGAAAATACAATAATGGAAGTCGCATTGATTCTCAAGGAAAGCTTGATGGAAATTGTCTCCATAGTCCCAAAGAGGATGAGAAATTCTGGATATATTGTTCGCAACGATGCCACGCCAGAACATCTTGAAAGGTCAGATAGAATGTATCTTGAAAGTCTTGCAAAATACGACAGAGATGTTGAAAATTTGACGGACGAATATGTATCCACTGATCTTCCTTTGAAAGTCGCTCGCATATGTTCCTCCCCAGAAGAATCTGGATTCAACTACGATCGAAAACTATTTTCCAGAATAGCAAAATTTGCCCACAGTATGGTTCTTCACATTGATTTTATCGAGTGTATCGAGAAGCGTCTCATTACGAGTGGAACCCAGATGCCTTTGCCAAAGGTGAGTGTCAAAAATGTTCCAGAGTTCTGGTGGAGGACAAAGGAAAATGATGAAAACCTCCTCAAGGCAATATATTACAACGGTTGGGATTGGACAATGAGATCATCATCTAAGCAGCTCGAGGAAATCGAATCCATACTGCAAACTGGTGAGAATTTCTCCTCCATTAGGACTGTGTATCTTGGAACTGAAACAGCACCTCCCGAGGAGGAGGACTATATCACCAAGGAGCAATGGTCTGATGAGCCTCGTGTTGGATATAAAAAAATGGCAAAGGTGCTGAATGGAAGAATAAAGCTTCTATCTGACAATCTGTTAAGGTGGAAGAAGTTTTCACAGATTGCCAGCATGAGGTCAACTCCAATGAAGCCAGTAAACACAGAAAGTGCTGATATTGCAAAGAATCCGAAAGAACATTTCAAAACACCAATGCAGGATAACACTGCTCTGGATGTATTAAACAAAGGATCCTTTACAGGACCTGCACCTTCAGTTGAGCCATTGTCAAATAACAAGGTTGCATCTCGTCAAAGGTCCATCCTAGACACATTCAGAATCGAACCAAAGCAAAAGGTCAGCGAGATTGCGGTAGATATCGATTTAACCATTGAATAGTTTTGTTTCATTGCATCTTCATTCTGTAAAAATACGCATACATCGTTCGTCCATTGCAAACTGACGTTTGCAACCAACTCGTTTGGGATGGATTTTAGTTCTCGCCGTGGAGAGGCACAGAAGCTTCTACGGGATGCAAACAAGCTTGCAAATCCCTCACTTTTAGGTATACGAATGAAAGGCGATTGGATTAATGCAACTCCTTTGTATGAGAGAGCAGCAACTCTCTTTCGGGTACGCTTCTTCTTTTTCTTACCGGCGTTACCCCTGCTGATGTGAACAGATGAACACAACATTTGGACTATTATCACCTGGTTTCATTTATCTAATCTCTTGCAGCAAACTGGCGATACTGTAAGTGCTCGAGAATGTTGGGAAAAGGCCTCCCAGGGGCACAAGGTGCAGAATTCTCTTTGGCATGCAGCTAGTGCACTGGAGAAGGCTGCTGACCTCGCAAAAGAGTCAAAAGACTATCAAGAGATGGAATCTTTATATATGAGTTGTGCTGAGATGTATCTTGAGGAGGGCCGTCCCCAAAATGCCGCACAAGTTGTGTCTAGAGGTGGGACAGCTCTCTCAGAAGTCAACCCAGATGCAGCGACCACACTGCATTCTAACGCAATCAAATGGATAGCAGAGAGTGAGAAAGATCATATGTTTCCGGAAATCTATAGGCAAGCCATCCTTCATGCAGTCAAGTCAAAGAGGTGGGCAGATGCTGTCAACCTAGAGTTGCAGTTTGCAGTCTCTTCCTATTCAACCAGAGGGTATTCAACAATGTGCAAGTCGTATTTGAGTGCCATAGTGATTGCATTATACTCTGGAAACGGTGTATTGGCATGGGAAACATATCAGGACTCGTTGGGCGTTCCCGAATTTTCGCAGAGTGACCAAGCAGTTGCATCCCAAGACCTCATCTTTGCATACAATAAGGACAGCAAAGATGCAATAAAATCTGCCATCAGCAGACATTCATGCTTTCAATTTTTGGATAACTGTATCGTTAGACTCGTGAAAAGTATTACAACTACTGATATTGAGAAGACAGCCGAGAGCCTAGGTCGATTTATTGCCACACAAGGACTTGGCAAGGTTCACCTCAAGGAGGACGAAGAAGAGGACTTGACCTAATAATTTGATAGCACTGTGATCCACATTGGGTCGTACGCCAGGCATTTCTGGAAGCTTTCTCTGTACACAGAGGTTTCAAAAGTATCTCCAATGTGAGATATTTTGTAGCCCTAGGTAGGGCTTGTTGGAAAATGCCCTCCTAGGGTAGACCACGTGACTGTATCCATAAATTGTCCACAATCTCAGCATATCCTTGTAAAACAATAAAAGATATTTAATTAGTGCCACTATTGCGCATTTATAAGTTCTATGATGCAATAGGGTGGATCTCTTGTACGAACCAGTGACGTCTCTTGGGCTCCTTCATATCTTCTGGACTCTGGAGCATATTCGTTCGTAGATCTGGCCCTCGCAAGGGAGATGCAGGGGTGACACATAGTAATCCATCTATATATTTGATTGCAAGGTCAGGAAAACTCTTTTATTCACGATATGAGTGGCAGGCCTGTGAATGGCATGGTTGGCACTGGTGCCCTGCTTGATGATGATTTGAACGCATTCTTGAGCCCATGTAAACAATACGTTTGGGCCGAAGATGAAACTGCTGAGGATACTATGCAGCCTTCCTTATCTTGCGCGTTTCAGTCAAAGATAACGTCGGGCAAATGGCATAGATTGCCCTACCAATCCTCTGTTTCGAATACCACAGAGATGCAAGGGGATAATTTCATGTCGTATGAATCCTGCACTGGATGGGCTGATCTCCCTGCCGATATATTAAGCAAAATAATGGAATATCTCCCAAATTCCTCTCATCGGGTGCTTCGCGCAACTTGCTGTGGTTGGAGCAAAGCCATCGGGTCAGGGTACAAATACCTCAAACCTGACTCTGTGAAAAGCCAGGGCTTTGTGAGACGTTTTCCGTCTCTTCGTACGCTGGACGTGTCTTCAGCTGATACAAAGGTAGTGTGCAATTGGGATAATTCTATGGAGCTGGTTTCCGATGTGGAAGATGATGACCTAGAATTCATTCCACATCTCCAGCGCCTGTCAATGGTATACCTGACAAATTGTGTGGGATTGAATGGGTTATTCATGGAATACGCGAGTCAGTTATCACATCTGAAATTGTTAGATCTCTCTGGGTGTTCTTCATTGAAAAATGAATATTTCATCTATTTCATCCCCAGATTCACAAGGCTTGAAAGCATCTCTCTCGTGGGTTGTGAGGACCTCGATGACTGTGCTATTGAAGCTGCTGTAGATTCCTTACGACACTTGACGCGCTTTGCAGTACCACCATCAACGACAGATGCTGGACTCCATTTTCTCGTGCGATCAAAGTCTCTTAGGAGAATAGGATTCCGGTGCTGTGACAACATCACCCCTGAAGGATTGAAAATTTTCCTGCACATGTCCCCAGACATTGAAAGAGTGGTGGTTTCAAAGTGCAGGAAAATCTCTTCGAGTACTTTGAATGGAAACTCGGGAGGTATTCACGAATTTGATTCCAAAAGTAGCGATAGAACGTATGATCAGACAGAACAAAATAATTGCTTCTTCAAAAACATGAGAAGAAGATCACTAAACATGGAGCTTATGATGGAGTATTTTTACAACTAATATTACGCTTCTCTCATTGCTGTTGCATTTTGATTTCTTTTCTCATAGCGATATTTGATTATTTAATATAGTAGTACGAAGATCTGATATCAATGCACATCATTATAACAATGTCATATCCAAAACTGGAACAAGATCTCTCTCAATTTCCCTCCATGCCATCATGGCATTGCCATGCCATGCCATGCATATGCATAATCCATGGATCCTGATCAGGATGAGGCCTCCAGGGATGAATCCAAAGGGGCCCGCGCTGGCGTTGACTATTTTCAAACTGTATATGGCCGATTGCATTTGTAGTTCGACCAGGAAGTAGATGTACAAATATCTATGAAGTAGATATCACACCCATAGTGTTGCAAAACCCGTTGGTAGCCAGAAGTTGTTCTAGTGGAGCACTGTCAAACTCACAGGAACGGCAGCTTCGTATCGCCAGTATGAAAAGACTGATACCTCAAAGTACGCTCATCATAATAACAGTATCTGTTACTGCATTATTTGGAGGATATCTGCTCGGAAGATATGACGGTCGGACTGGAAATGTCATGCTCGCTACAGTTGGCCGACCTTTGATGGTCTCGCCACTTTTGAAAGAGCTTGGTTGTGGTTGGGGAAATATGGAAGTACCAGGCTTGATAAAGAAGAATGCTCAAGGTACCAGGTCATTGATCATTGACATTGGTCTGGATGCAGGAGAGGAATTTTTCCATGCTGTGAAAATGGGCTTTGAGGTTGTAGGGTTTGAAGCAAACCCTGCGTCTTTTCAGAAGCTTGTCCCAAAGTGTAGAGCAATACCAACGTGCCAGGTAATAGAAAATATAGATCAGGTTAAGCTGCCACTTCAGCGTGAGCCTGGCAAGTCGTACTTGATTCAAGGTGCTGTCGGGAAGGGACGAGGGACGGTTGACTTTTTTCCCAATGGCCCAACAGGAACATCTGCCATTCCCAAACATATAACTACGGAGCGGATAATTCAGATTCCAGTCATTAGCCTTGATGAAGTGATTCAAGAGGATGTATATATGTTGAAAATCGATACACAGGGGTTTGATTACTTTGTCCTACAGGGAGCAAGAAATCTGTTTCAGTCTTTTACTGTTCGACAAGTCATTACAGAAATTGATGCATTGTTGCTAGGAAGGAACCATGTGAAACCTCTGGATCACATGTCTCTACTTCACGAGTATGGCATGCAATGTTTCACTGCAAGGAATGATGAAATTCCAAACTGTAAATACCATGGAGACTCGATCAATGAACTTTCAGATATGTTTCTCCAAGGGATTTCACAAGAGACAGAGATTCACATTGCAGCTCCTTGCTGGGATGATTTGGTGTGCATTAATGTTGCAAAAGTGTACTCTGGTGATGTTGTCAACCCTATATAGTACTCATATATTTATATAGATATAAAGTTCATCCAGTCTTTATTCAAGCGAGGCAAGAGCCATCATATTGAAATCCAAAGAGTCTGAGGACTCTATATATTCCTCCTTCACCACCCGTGCCACAGAAAGAAGCAGCGAGTCTTTCTCCGTTTCTCCGTGATACACAGGGCCTGCTTTCCTACCATCAAGCTCCCATAACCCTCCATCGTGTTCTATAAACGCAACAAAATGTAAATTTATCTCTTCATCAACAGAGGGAGACCGTGTCTCCCCAGCATCGGCTGCCTCTGCATGAATCTTCTCCAAGGAGGATGCCCCTGCACCATGTTCAAGATACTCCCCCCGCTCTGCGTGCGTGCAGTCTTTTGTATCGTCCAAAAATTGCTTCAAAAATCCATCACATGACAAGATATCCATGTTGTTCCCCAAGCTATGGAGTACTGCAATGCTCCCACATGCATTCCCAATCGTTTGTTTCATATAGAATGGAACCCCTTTCCTCTCCTCCACACTGTGCTTCAAATCCTCTATCTCTAGAGTCGTCATTACAACGTATCAAAAGCATTCATATCAATCAATTGAAGAGCACTCGTTGACATACCTTGCAACCTCTGCTTTTCAAGCTCTTCTGTCAGAGGATACAACAAAATCACAGCCAGAACAGGCTGTGGAACCATATTCAGCAATTCAACATCCAATCCATACACATCTTGAAAACCAAATCCAAATTTCTCCAGATCAACACCAATCTTTCCCGCAAACGAATTCAACACATCTGGATTTGCTTCCAGTGGAACCCACCTCATGTTGTCTTGTTTTATTCTTTACTTGTTTTATATTCTTCTAAAGAGTAATACTGCGCTGTTCAAGATCTATCTGCATCATTTGATGAGGGAACCAATTCAAATGTTCCATCAGCCTGAGAATACTCCACATTCAGTCCCTCTTTCTGTATTGGAATTCCTCTCGCTCTTGCTATCTCTTCTATATTGGTTTCTCCAGAATCATCAGAGAACCAGCCTAGATTGTCCGCAATCAAATGCTTTGCATTGCATCCTGGACACGTAACAATCACCACCCCTTGTTCATACGACTGCTTGGAAAATGATTTCATCGATCTAGAATCGCATTTCCCACAGGTGTACATGATGACCATATGCGAACTTGACGATGAGGACCATCTAGACTGAAGCTCGTGTACACGCGTGGATGCCAGACTATTGCTTCTCGTTCTTGGTTGGGCAGGTGGGCGAGCAAGGCTCCAGAGACTCCCCGCAGTACTCTTCGAATTCCATGCCATTACTGTAGCATTAGTACTCGTACATGATACTATACAATCATATTTTGATATTAATCCATCTACTAAGGGTGTGAATCTCCTACGCCTTGCAAGGGAAAGGAGGACAAGGGACATGTCTTGCTGAAGACACCCGAGGCTACCACAACGTGCTAGTATCTGACCAATGTGCACATTCCAAGTACATACTAGAACCAAATAATCTTATTTAATGGCCTGGGTGATTAGTTTGATGGATATAAACCTAGGATTTCACCTGACATAGCAAGAGATGCATGTGTTGCTAGAATTTGGTTGACTTTGATCCATCGAGATGGGGTACCCAAATTCTACGAGGCTCTGATTCCTATGTATAGTTCAAAATAATATTATTACAATACGTAATATACACAATATGTAATCTGAGAAAGGGATTCGGGCGCCATTCCGTTCGTCAAACATTCTGTCGTGCATGAATCCACCAACTGTGTTGAATATTGGTTGTCGTAGGAACAATGGGTATCTTGGAAAAGTTTCGAATACACAAAAAGCAGCAGACATTTCCTGACTGTAAAGATGATCAAGGTCATGGTGATGATCGGGAGGGTGTCACGCCAACAGTGGAAGAGAGGGTGATACAGGAGGATGACTCATCTGTTGATTACACTGATGGTGGTGCCACAGGGGAGGAGGAATTTGTTGTTTCCCATGGACATCATTCATCTCATGGAGATAATAATGAAGAAGAGGAAGATGAAGATGAGCTTGATAGTCTGGATGAATCACTAGATACTCGCTCTATCATTTCTGATAGTGTATCAGATGTTGTTGAGGGTGTGGATTTGAATGCTCTTGCAGGGTTAGAGCTTGAAGATGCATGTGCCAAAACGCCATCAGAGATATCAAGGAGGACATTGGTGAAAAGATATAATGATATTGCTGTTCAGTTTATGGAGGGTAAAGATTTTGATCACTCGCTTGCGATGCTAGAAAAGGCTGAATCATTGCTTGATACCTTGGATGGCTTGAAAGAGACATCTGATGATACGAAAGATGGTAATGCTACAGTACTGACCCGCTCAAGACTTCGATCAATGACATATAATAATTTTGGTTGCCTGTACCGACGGATATCTTTGCCAGAGAAGGCTCTTGAATATCTAGAAAAGGCACTGGAAATTGAGGAACTATCAAATAATGTGAATGAGTGCGCGGCAACTCATTTAAATATGAGTGCATCGCACTCTGTTCTTCACAATGATATGCTGGCGTTGCGGCATGGAGAGAAAGCAATCATTCTCATCCAAGGGCAGTTGTGGCCCGGGAGCACATTTCAAGAGGGACTTGCAACATTGGTGGCTATGCTTCTGGATAAAACGGATAGAGCTTCTTGGCGGGCACAGGTGATGAAGGATGCACACGTTCTTGCAATGGCGTATCACAATGTAGGTACTCAGAACGAAAGACTGGGTAGGATGAAAGAGGCCCAAGTAAGTTTTAGCAGGGCATGTAGTATTGGTATGAAAGTATTGGGTCCCAGATCAGTGACAACAGCTGCGCTGATTCGGGGAAATAAACTATTTCAGGAGCGTCTGAGAGACCAATTTAACCCAGGACATGCGCTAAGTAAACACACTGCGCCTTCTATCACACGTTCAAAGTCCCTTTCGAATTTGAAAGGGCGTCAGAGTGAAGTGCCCAGGGGTAGTATGGGTATAAAATCAACAAAGTCCACAGCATCCCTTGCGGGTAAAACTGGAGGAAAAAAAACAAAGTTGTCCAAAGGGACTCTCCCATTTAATAGATAGTGTCTCTCTTTTTACATTTGCACTTTTTGCCGCAAGGTATCCAAAAATGCTTTTTCCTTTGTGCTACAGTCCTCTGCAGAGAGCGAAACCAAATCTTTGCCCTTGAGATATCCTCCTAACATCATCATTCTAACAATGGAATGACATGTCGCACTATCTGGGTGGAGTATTTCCCATATGCCTTTGATTGATTGATAGTACTCGTCACTCAAGGCATCTCCAGACGTATCTTCATATGCCTTGTACTTGGCATACAATGCATGTTCAATATCCACAGCAAGTTCGAACGGTGTTTCTGCAGACATCAATGCATGTGCAAATATCTTGATAGCATCGTCTCTCGTCGAATTTCCTGTGGATGTAAAGGTCTCCCATTCTACTTTTGCAACTTTATGATGCTTCATTTCTGATCGCTGGACAGCTGGAGGTGAGAATTGTTTCACCTTTGCAGGTGTTGACATTGCAGCAATTTCGTCTGCCTGTCGAGAATCCTTTCGTTCATTTTTCCATCTATGTAAATCACGTGGTTCGATTTTATATTGCATGTTTGCTTTAGCACAGAGTTTCAATGCCACCTCATGCAAATTGCCCAGGGCTTGCAACACGATATCATTCAATGGCCAGGCCCTCCCCAAACTCAGATCTTTCTCACCTTCCAGGTGCGGTTTTTTCAGAGCCTTATTAAGGAAACCTTTCAGATATTTCACAATGGAGATATCATCCTCGCTTTTGAGAGTACTTGCATTGCCGAACGATTCAAGCCTACCAGCCAATGCATTCATATCTTCTGTCGACTGTTTGATATCACCCAAGAGGGAAAGAAACTTCCTCCCAACTACATTTATGGTATCTTTGAGATTTTCATCACCATGCTTTCCTCCAACGTCCTTGGTGGCCTCTTGTCCAGGCTTCTGACCAATCACGCCTTGGCCAGAATGTACCACTTGCTTTGGCACACTCTTTGGGGATTTAAGAACTTTTTTCTTTGGTTCTTCTTTACGTAAATCAGATCCCCCAGATTTTCTCTTAAACACTGGTCCCTCATATTTTTGCTTCTCGATTGTAGGCTTCTTGTCTGCAACAGGGACAGACACAGTATGTGGGGGAGCAGGTGCAACTGGGCTGGTCTTCATTGGTACAGCAGGTTGAGATGTACTGGGCTCTGTCCCGACAACAGGTGCAACTGGACTGGACTTTGCTACAACATCAGATGCAGACGGATTAGACTTGGATGCAACAGCAGCAGGTTCAGATGTGCTGGGCTTTTCTGCCACAGGGGCAGGTTCCACTGGAATGGAATTGACTGCAACATCTGCCTCCTTCTCTTTCCACCGCCCTCCTCGCGTGATATCCCTCGTTTCCCACAGTATGGTATCACTTCCAGACGCAAAATCAATACTGGCCTTGTCTCCGTCCCAAAACTTCACGGAGAACTCGTCTTTCTTTGGAAGATAGGAAATCACCTTCCCTTTGAAAAATGAATACGATCCATCAATTTCATATACCATGTGTATAGTACGACCAGCGATGTCATCCTTGGCAAAAGGAATGACCGTCGTGGTTGGACGAGGTTCCTCTGGAATCTCGAATTCATCCTCGTCCAAGGGGAAATCGTTGACATCCATGGTTACAACGAGTGCATAGGGTTACTAAAAATATTGTAATATTCCGATTCGGACGATGTTGCGCAGTTGAAGGATATTTCAGTCTGATTCTTTTCAGCTACAGTAGACGAAAACCAGAGACCAAAGTACAGTTGTAGTTACATTACCCTGGGCAATTAATATACGCAATAGCCATGTATCATAACGGTGACAACTCGACTAGAATATCTTCATCTAACCTTTCAAGTTGAGCATCAGATGAATACCTCCTAACTACCTTACCATCTCTATTGACGAGAAATTTGTTGAAATTCCAGGTGATTGGACCATTGCCAAGTGGATCATCCGGTGGCATATTTGTCCGAAGCCATGTGAAAAGATCATTACCCTGAATGCTATGGATCATCTTGGACATCATGAAAGGTACAGGCTTAGAGTGATCCAGAATAAACTGTCGAATATCTTCATTAGTCCCTGGTTCCTGGTTCCCAAACTCATTGCAGGGAAATACAAGGATATCCAGACCTTTCTCGTGATATCTATCAAGTAGCTCTGCAAACACAGCATAATTTGAATCCGTGTAGCCACATTCTGATGCAACATTGACTATCAATAGCACTCTGCCCGTGAATATGGTGATTGATACATGCTGACCTATGATATCTGTGAGTATTGCATGCGTATTATACAAACTAGACTCATCTTTTGACTGGAGCACGGCCACCTCCATCGGTTCTGCAGAACCTTCTCCAAACTCAGTAAACTCAGTACTGACATAGGACGGCGGGGCGACAATCATACTAATACAAGCTCCTATGGCTACCAAACCTATAGTTCCAAGAGTTAAAAATGTAACCCAGCGGAAAGACCGAGGGTCCATCCCAGAGACCTTTCCAACCCCTTTTTTGGGGTTATATGGTTCATTTCTATGTATATCTACAGGAAGATCAGGGTGATATGGCCTAAAGTCACGTGAGTGAGACACAGCGCGGAGACCCTCTTTTGACAAGCTCATGGTGACACGTCCGAGACAATCTATTCTAACATTGTATCTTCTTTGAAATATAGTAGTATATCTGTAAAATTTTACGGCTCTGTCGTACTCTGACTGCCTTAAACCATTAATGGGTTTCAATCCACCCACATTTGAATGGATATCCCCATAGTTGATGTATGACATTGTTTGCTGATGTTACATGTAGGTATCATATCAATCTGATATCATCAGAAAAAGCGTCTCCAAAATGGTTTGGATGACGGTTGTTGTTGAAACTGTCGAATCAATTTGGTTGCTTCCTCTCTTTCCCTTGCAAGCTCCTTGAGAAGGATCTCTTCCTCCTCCTCGACTTCCTTGACCACTTCTACTGCTGCATTTTCTACCTTCTTTTCTAAAATTGTGAATCCTTTGCCGAATGATATTAGCTCTGGTTCAATGGCTTGTTCCAAAATGGAAACTTCCTTGCTTGCAAACCTTTCAACCTTTTCAAGATCATCTTCTAATTCCTCGAATGGACCCGTCATTTGCGGTTTTGGTGGACATGAGTTATCTGTAATTGTGAAATCATCCCAATTTAAACCAGCACTTTTTGCAGCTTCTCGAAGCTCTGGAATGTATTCATCTGGTAGGTGTGATTCTCGTGTGTACACTGTTGCACCGCCATATCCTTTCCATGCATCATTTTGACCTCTATAATAAATGAAGACATATTTATCTGGCTTGGAAGCTATGATATACCAATCATCTTGATAGTGGAGATATTCATTGTCGTGATTAAGCAGAATGGCAGGATTATCAGGAGTCTGGACAAATCGTTGCATGGTTGACCGCTGAAGAAAGTCTTTCCCATTAGATATTGGAATCCTCCAATTAATCTCCGCATATAAAACATCTTTACTTGTACTGGTGGACGCAAAGTAGTGCTCCTGACAAGGAAATGTGTCGAAAAGTGGATTTAACCCTGCAGTGATGTACCAACGTCCTTGGAATGATGACAAGTCAAAATTTCTGTCAAGTGCACAATCAGGAGGTACTGGGTAGAGACCCTCGTCAACCTTTTGAGGTACGCATTTCTTCTCGCTGACTGCACATTTGTTGAATGTGTCTATTGCTGCATCCTGATACTTGTCACCACATTTGATTTGACATGCTGTCTCATCATCCTTTCCACTGCATGTCTGAAGACAGATGAGATTTTCCAAGCACTGTGCATCTCCAAGGCATCCAGCCAAAGCTTTTTGACAATTACGTAAAACGCAGGTACCCACTTCTTTGTTTTTCGTCGCGGCATATGCTTGATCTGCATGAACAGATCCTCCCAGTGTCAGGGAAATAGATAGTGCTGTTGCTGCCATCGTGTGCCACAGAATCTTCCAAGCATCACCTTCTCCGACATCATTTTGACCATTGGAAGGTTGAAGAATACTGCATCGCTTCACTTCGCCGATCAATCTTCGAGATTCCACCAGTCTTATCCTGCAACCCTGAGGAGAGTCCCTGGTAATACGGGAACGGCCTATAAGGGAAGAGCAGGACGCTTGCATTGACAGAATCTACCAAACTAGACTGTAATATATCTATTTATATGATCAGAGGTGATCGTACGGATGCGAATCCTTGAATCTGTTCTTTCCTCTTGGTTTCGTAAGCTATATCCGCATCAAAATGACGGGAATACTGCCAATCGCAAGCGCTTTGACTGTAATGCTTAACACTGATGACGTTTTTCAATTATTAAAATTCAAATAGATTGACATTGCCAGGTATCTCGCAATATGTACAACTTTGAACAAAGACTTGCATCCTTGGGAAGATCTTCATGCCACATCTTGTGCAGCAATAATTCTCAAAAAGATGTAATAGACGTATAGCTATAAAAGATGAGCCTCTCTAGGCTCCGAAGATTTTATATGTCGAGAATCCCACGATAATTGTACGCACTGCGCCAATAGCTGCAACAAAGGTAATGGCCAGGTAGAGCCACCAGAGGAATAAAAGCACACTATCAAATCGTTTTGATGTCTTGTACACTTTCTGAAATAGCTTGATTGGGAAATGAATACTCAGAGGGAAATAGTTCACAGTCCCTATCAGACCCACAAATGCCGAGAAAAATGGCATGATGCATCCAATTAGAAGTATGAATAGAACAATCACACTTCGAATAATACTTCTCTGCCAGAATGGCAGATATGTTCCAGCCTCATCTCTGTGAACAGCCTCGTTAGTAAATCCAATCGTCAGGGTTCTTTTTGCTGTAGCATAATCTGCAAGTTGACTGTATCTAGAAGACAGGCGACTATGGTGCAGATGAAGTTCTGCGTCTCCGGTATGGGAGGAAGGTCTTTTGGCACTCTCTTCCAGCATATAGTCTTCGTCAGCGTCATCCCTGCCTGAGCGATCAAACCCATACAATGATGACCTCTCTTCTTCTACAATTGTATCCAAATTTTCAACGTGTTTGTGCCTATGTTGCCTTTTTAATAACCAGAACTTGACGTTTGTCTCTGCAGCCTCAAACAAAGGCTGTGCAAGTATCTGGAAGGATGCCACCATGTTCAATAGCAACGCAGAATATGCTAGAATGAGAGCCCATATAGGACCATTGAATGAATTCAATATATTCGGATCCACTGAATTACCTTTGGATCCATACCCCGAGGATCCTACCAAAATGTATAAAACAAAACAAGATGATAAAGCAAAGGTGGATGATTTGTACATCTGAGTGATGGCACTTGGTGGTTGGCGTAATGTATCTTGAACTTCCAAAAGAATCAAAGAAACTCCATATGCACTTGACACTTGTCCCAATGCATTAAAGATCCCGAAAATCTTATCAGCTGCCGAATTATACACGCCTCCTATCGACCCGGCCCCTGACGTCAGATTTGCAAAGGATATAGCCATAGCAATGACACTGTACAAAACTGCACATATAGATCCAATAATCGAGCCCAGGGTAGACTCTGATAGAGATTTGATAATGGCCGATAGAATCAATTCTACAGCACCAAAGATCAAGATTGATTGCCAAACTCCTCCAGATTTAGATCCCAAGCAAGACTGCTTTTCAGGTATTTCCTCAGGATCCACTCCTTCAGATCTGCAAGCAAGAGCTGCTATTTGCTGTATAGCATTTCCTCCTGTGATTGAAAACGCAATGTTTACCAACACAAAATTGAAGAGCTGAAGGCTGGATACAAAAATTGCCTGCCGCCTCCCAAGTACATCTCTCACAGCATAGTGGTAGGTGGAATGAACCCTTCCGTGCACCATATACACCGAAGAAAGTAAATAATTACTCAAAAGGGTCACGATATAGAAGAAGACCAAAAGTAAAGGGCCAGCAATCCATCCGAGATATGAAAATGTGTAAGGAAGTGCCAAAATTCCTATCCCTATGATTGCACACGTAATATGCATCGAAGCAGAGAGAACATTTCCGACCCTCGAATTGGGAAGGTAGTTTGTCATCTCTTCTTTCAGATCCAGGCGTCCATCATGCACCTTTTCAGAGTCCGCCATGATGCAGGCCTTAGTAATGTTCCAAAACGTTGCACACGACAGTCACGGTGATATATGCCAAAATACCGTTACTGTCTACTTCTCGTCTTTAAAACCACTAGGGTTTCATAGAAACAAACTTTTAAACGTATATTTACGTAAACAATGACAGGTATGACATAATATATAAATCTCAAAAGTCAGCCGTTACGAAACGATTTCTTTTTTTCTTTCCTCGACGCAGAAAAAAATTAAATACAGTAAGATTTTTTCGTTTCAACGACCCGACAACTGACTCGATACTCTGTAGTCCGCATTGATTTATTCTTAATGGAAGCCAAACGTACACATTACATTATTTGAAATGATCAAAGATGATTCCGTACGAATGGAGTGAATCGTTGTCCTGTACAAGCCAGTTGCAAAAAGGAGCGTCTACAACTTCCTCCTCTTCAGGGTCTACTGCCACAACCATTCCTATTTTCTCACCTCAAGGAAACAGAATTGCTGCTGTAGTTGATAAGACAAAGATTGTCGTGAGAGATGTTGAGACGTTGTCAGTGGTGTCATTCATGACGTGTGTAGATTCGCCAAAATACATTGAGTGGTCTCGAGATGGGTCCTATATCTTGGCGTGTATGCCCCAAAGATCGAGTGTTAATGTTTTCCATGTTCAAGGGAGACAAGAGGGAGGAAACGAAGTGACGTTGACGGAAAATCTTGCCGGTGTGACATTTGCCACTTGGAGTCCTTGGAGCAATGTGGCTTTGGTGGTGTGTGACTTTGGATCTCGAATGATGGCGTGGGATGTCTCGTCAGAAGATGAAGATAGAAATACACGTGTCCTGGCATGCCCGCATGTGGTGGGCCTGGCTGGGGTCTCTGCAAGCAGAGATGGAAAAGTGTTGGCTGTCCTGACCCGCAAGGCATGCAAGGATGGTATATCTCTGTATTCGATTGGAAAAAGCTCGGATATTCATGAATGGGAAATGATTGGGAACATTGAGATTGGTACAATGAGTGCTGCTGGAATGGCGTGGAGCCCAGACTCGAAGACTATAGCTGTTTGGGATGCCGTGTATGCTGGTCCAAGGGTGGTGGTAGTGTCTGTTGATGGTGAAGCCGGCCGCGTGTTGATGGACAAGACATGGGATTCTGAATGTGGTCTTGGCGTTCGAATAGTGAAATGGTCTCCTTCAGGTGGTGTTTTAGCGATAGGAACGTATGATGATGATGTGATTGTGCTAAACACAGTGACATGGAAGGATATTGACACAACGTTGCATCATGGAACGGTTTTAGATGAACAGAAGTATGGTGACATGGTGGAAATATTCCAAGAAGTCCAGGTTGATGATGATTCAGATTTGACAAAGTATACAGATGAGATAACAATGCCAGTCAGGCTCCCTACACTTGCAAAGCCTCATGCAAAGGAGATTATGCCTCCTGTTGGGACTGAAAAACTTCTTTGGAGTGGGACAGGAAGATACATAGTGACTATTTGCCAAGAAAGGCCACATATTGCATGGATATGGGATGCGACAAGGATGGCATTGGACACTGTGTTGATACACAAGAGTCCCATACGGGACTTGGCATGGCGACCCCATGCTTTAGATACACTGTACATGGTGTGTGGAAATAAAAATGTATATGTATGGGCTGATGGTGCAGCTACATGTGTGAATACATGTATAGAAGATGACAAATTTCGAGGCCATGCATTACAATGGTCACCAAATGGCCATGCACTCCATGCATGTGGCCGGGAATCATATTCTTTGGGCTTTTTTGACGGGATAGTACAAATGTAAACATTTCTGGGGTACTCCAAGGTATTTTCAAAATATAGATGCATGTATTGGCAGTCAAACAAGAATCAAGCACGCGCATTAAATGCGCACTAATGGAAAGCATGCTCATGAGCATCCTCAAACAATGTATGATTGTCAGAATAATCCACCATGACTTGAATCACAACTGGGCCATCCATGGCCAGCGCCTTCTCAACGATACCAGGTAAGACTTCTGCGTCCGTAACTTTGAAACCATTTGCGCCGAGTGATTCAGCAAGCTTGACAAAATCCACACCTCCCAGGTCAACAGCCTCAGATGCCCCATATTTCTTTTCCTGTTGAACTTTGACCATATTGTAGCAGCAATCATCGAAAATTATATGAACGAGATTGAGATCAAATCTTGAAGCGGTTTCCAGCTCGAATGCTGAGTATAAAAATCCTCCATCCCCACTGATGGAGATGAATTTCTCCTTTTTGTCTGTCCCATGCTTTTTAGCATCAAAGGCAGCAGACATTGCCCATGGAAGGGCCACTCCAAGGGTTTGCTGTCCATTCGTATTAACCAACTGTCTTGGCTTATGAACCACAAGGTATCTTGACAGCCAAATATGGAACGATCCCATATCTGAGAAGTATGTAATGTCCTCATCATACTTTTCCAAAAGGGACTGGAGCGTGGATACAATCTGAAGAGGATGCACCAATCCTTTGGCATGTTTTGCACTACTCAAGACGTTGAAAAAGTTCTCTCGCTGTTCCTTTATTTCCTGTAGATGAGAAATCTCCTCCGGCTTGAGAGATTTGTTCAGCGCAAGCCTCATAGTCAACTCTTGCAATGTCTCTGAGATTGAACCAATCAGCTCAATATCTGGAGAATAATTGTTATCCACATCAAAAGGAGTATGATCCAGGTGAATAATGGTTTTTTTCATTCCAGTGGTGTTCCAGATGGAGGCATCGTATTCAATAACATCATACCCAATGGCAAGGATCACATCTGCTTCATCTAGGAGACGGTCTGCAGGCTGATTTTTTGTCAAACCCACACGGCCACAGTACAAGTGAGCCATTTCTTTGCTTACAGTACCAGTTCCTTGGAAGGTAGAAATCACTGGAATGGGGTGGGATGCCAACAGTGCCCGTAATGCCACAACAGCATCTGGTGATGAAGCCATGCCTCCACAAAGAACCAGAGGCATTGAAGCTCCATTCAGCGCCTCTGCAGCTTTATCCATATTTCTTTTATTTGAGGCACCAAGATAAGGGGGTATAACCGGCGTTGCCAGATGCATGTCACAGTCGTTCATCATTAAATCCATTGGAATTGACACAAAGCATCCACCTGGTCTCCCAGCTTCTGCATATCTGAATGCATTCGCTACCACTTCTCCAATTGCAAGGGAGGAATCTATTTCAACAGAGTATTTACACACTGGCTTAAGAATAGATACGTTATCCATAGACTGGTGCGTCCGTTTCAGTCTCTGAGACAATGGAACAGCCCCACCAAAGGCCACCACAGGATCTCCCTCACAGGTTGCCGTGACCAGAGACGTCGTTAGGTTTGCCACCCCTGGACCACTTGTAACCAGTACAACACCAGATTTGGATGTTCTTCGACCATGCCCGGCAGCCATGAAGGCCGCAGATTGTTCATTACGACACAAAACAATCTCGATAGTTCCCTCTGGCAGCTGCCGAAGACTTTCGAGCACACGATCGATTTTAGCACCAGGAACCGTGAATATACGTTCAACTCCTTGATGAACAAGGTTCTGGACCAAAACATCAGCTCCAGTTGGCATGTTTATTTCCTGTTCCTGTCCAAAGAGATCTGATCCTGGAGATGACAGGCAAACGCTTCTTTCAGATAGTAGACTCGTGTAATGAATGATGATACATTTATTTAATTAATTAATTAATTAATGCATATATTACATAAGAAAGTCAAATAGTGTAAGGGTTTGATCTTGAATAAGAATCTGGGGACGTCCCGCGGCATGACGAGATATCGTGTGACCCACCCGATTGTATAGGGTCGATCGACCTGGTGGTACCTAGATCAAATATCTGATATAGTTCTTGTATATAGATATAGATAGTATCATATCATCATGAAGGTAACAGTGGATATCCCTGACGAATTGTGTCAGGCAATCTCTCGTCTCTCCTGTTGCTCGACTCTGGAGGAGACAATTGTATCATGTGTAGAGAGATTTGTCCGTCCTGGGTCGCAATATGAAGGTGAAAATCATACTCAAGAGAATTGTGCGTCGTCGCTGTACGTGTCTGCGCCAATCTTGGACTTGGTAGATGGGCTGTTGTCTGGAACTGTAACTGTGGGAAAAGCACTGGAACATGGAAATTTTGGTCTCGGTACATTGCATTTGCTTGATGGAGAGGTTGTTGTGTTAGATGGAGTAGCATATCAGCAGAGAGCGGATGGGACCTGTCATGTAGTGGAGCCAGAGGCAACGTCCCCATTTATGATGGTCTGTCAGTTTGGAAATGCTCCATCCATGGAAAAGATCTCTGGGTGTGATATAAACGCACAACGCCTTCATGAAATACTTGGTGAACATCTGACATCAAAGAATGTTTTTACCGCGATAAAAGTCCAGGCAACATTCAAATACCTGAAAGTCAGAGCTGTCCACAAACAGCTACACAATAGGCCACTTGTGGATGTCACAAGAGAGCAGGCAATCTTGGAATTTCAAAATGTGCAGGGATATTTGGTTGGTTTTTACAGTCCGGCATTCTTGGGTCATCAATTATCTGTTCCAGGATTTCATCTGCATTTTATCAACTCGGCTCTGACGGCTGGAGGACATGTCCTGGACTGTGTCCTTGACGAAGCAGAATGCTTCATGCAGCCACTGCACAGTCTGATCCAAGAGTTTCCCCAGACACAGGAATTTGAACAAGCTGATTTTGAGGGGGCAACGAGGGACGGTGCCGCGCAGTTACACGAAGCTGAATCATAATTCAAACATCAAGTGATGTCAAGAATCATTCGAGATCTTTCATTGATGCAATGGGATCATCTGCTCTTGATCGTTTCAACCGGTATGCTTCCATGTCCTCTTCGGTAACTTGACACGAGTCCTGGAGAGATGTATACTGTCGTTTCCTATCATCAAATTCATCCTTTGATTTCGCTTCCTGACGCCGTATGGCCTCCTGTAGCTTACTCGCATCCAGCGTTGTATCTTGACCTGAATCAGTGCCCCAGAGGGCAGCACCATGGGGTGGCAGTGGCACAGCAGACCTCCTCTCTTCTTTCTCATGATACCTATTCATATTTTGTTCTAAAATATTTTTATTCTGTTCAGCAGCCTTTTTTCCTTGCTCACCCGTGCAATACGCACTTCTCGTCGTGAGATGGCAACATGCAAATCCCCACTCTCCTTGAGGTGAGTACCAGCTCCCCCAGACGGATGTATGATTTCCAGGGTATACATCTTCCTCATACCGGCTTCTAACTTTCGTTTCATGTCCTCGTATAACCCTCCCGTGAGCATCATATTCTACGTATGCCTCTGTCCCTTGCAATGCCTTTGCATCCTCTGAGGGAGCAGCTGCAGCATTTCCATATTTTTCCAGCACATGCTTTCTATTAACTTCTTGGAGCTTTTGCTTCCTCTCTTGTACAGCTTTAAAAGAAACTTCTGCCTGAGAAGGCGTCGCTTGCATGTGAACACCCTGACCCGTACCTGCGCCAGCCACACTAAACAGATTCAACTGTTGGAACCCACCTTGACCAGACTGCCGTACAAAGTTATCCCCTGCAAACGTCTTTTCCGACATGTCCTTCTCCGGGTTTGGATCTTCTCTCATTGATCGTGATTTAGGATCATAATATGCTGAATTCACATCCAGATTCAGTAGATATTTTGCCGTATCCTCTCGAATCCTGAGATTCCGAACAGTCCCGGATTCCCCAGCACTTTTTGCACGCACCTTGACCTCGGAAAATCCTTCATCTTCCTCCGACATGACTTTATCCTCTTCATCTATATCTCCCTTGAATTTTTTCTCCAACAATTCCTTCTTACGGATCTCCTGCCTCAATTCTTGCACTTTTTCAAACTTTTCTGCATGCTTGACCCACTCACCTTGATCAAATCCATTCCACCTATCCCTCTTGGCTTCAAACCCATCAATAGATATATCCTGCACCTTTTCATCCGCAGCAATGTTTTTATTTGTGTACTTTGCGCCCTTCACCCGAGGACGCTCCATACAATCCTTCTGTTTGTGAGACATTGAACCACAATTACCACACGCCCCTTTTCTATATTTCGTCGCCTGAAACACCTTGGCACCCCGATCATACCACGCAGATTCAGTCTTGCTCTGACCTTTCCAGTTCTTTTGATGTTTCAGCGTTGGCTGATCCTGATTCAAGTACCATGGAGCACTTGCCATAAACTGTGGTATATGAGGATTAATAGGCTTCCCTTCCTCATCCAGCTACACGCACACAGGGTGCTGGTAATCTACTGATATACATACATAGGTATACAGATACATACAAACATACCTCTGGCTCTGCAAGACCTGCTTTCCGTGCTTCTTCCAACTCTTTCTGCCTCCTTCTATCCTCCTTACTCGTCATACCACCCACGGCCATTCTGGTATTTTGTAGTCTTCTTCTCTATACCTACTGGTATATGTATCAGTAATAATAGATATACTATCAACAGTTGTAGTATGATGACTGTCCTTGGTTTCACTCACATCACCATGTCCATGGTTGTGTGTTGCCACGTGCAATGTCTTCCAAGACTAGTCGTACAGTACCATGTTCTACAATGTTACAAACTACAAGTATCAATCAATCAATCAATCAATCAATCAGTAGTATAATAATAATATCGCAGAATATCTTCTTCAAGCATGTGCATGTCCCCAGCAATTACAAGAGAATGCAAGGGAGGCCCAAAGTCCACCTCAAGCAGAGACTCCATTGGACCAGCTACAATCCGTTGATCATCACCACCCACTCGAGCCACACCGACACACATCGTATCCTTTGAATACGCATTCTCCCCTCTCTTTGATTCTATCTCTAACAATTGCTCTATGGCAGTCCTAATTGTCATGAACCTGGGAGGTTCATACACTGGCTTCCCCCGTGCGAGACTCTCCAGTGTTGGTTCCTTTGTCTTGATATCCAGCAGGCACAGCGTATGCAATCCATTCTTTCTATTACTCAGAATCTTATCATAGAAACTATCCGGTCTCCACGTCTCTGTGAAAAAGACAATGGAAATAGTCTCTCCGTATTTATACAGCTGCAATCCAGCAGCTCCAATGGCATTCATGATTGATGCATTATGAATCTTCTTCACAGGAATATCCAGCTCTCGTGCCCTCAGTTCCAGATCCGTGTGAGTCGTTGCACCAAAAGGATCTCCAACCACCAAGAATGCAACATTCTCATCACGAGCACCGTGAAGAATATCATCCGAGTGAGATTCCACCATGTCCCTATCAGCATCTATAATTGACGTTCCATAGTACGCTTCCAGCTGGGACGTAGGAACCAACAGCAACGATGTATATGATTCTAAATATACACGAGAACATGTTTTAATAGCTTCTAAACCCCTGCAACACGTATAGTATATAATGATACTACTTTTGAACAGACATTTTGGTTTGGTTTGCATGGCAACATCGGATGCACCTACTTGACTGTTATATCACGTTCATCAGCCAATCCAAGTCCTATGATATATAACACCATGATGATTCTACATATACTAGTAACATATAGTATATTTGAAAATAAAAAAAATAATACCTCACCTCGTATGGGGTCTTGGCAATGTCATGGAGTACAAGAGTCAAATGATGGTTTGGGGAGCTTCCAAGAAGGTGTAGAAGATGAAAAACTCCCGCATTGCTTCACATTAGGATTCACTATCCATCCACTTAGATTCTGGTTGAAGGAGGTGGCTTGTCTGAACATCTCGCTCATGTCGGTAACTTGACTGGTGTTCCAATTTCCAAGTGGCTGGTTAAAGATGGCTCGACCACGTGAAGCAAACATTTCTTTCATATTCTTGACCCGGCTCGTGTCCCAATCCCCAATGGGCGTGTTGAAGTCACTTGCAACGCTAAACATCGCCTCCATACTTACTACGTTACTGGTATTCCATCCACCAATTGATTGATTGAAGCTATATGCCAATGAAAACATATTTGCCATATCTGTGACTTGACTTGTGTCCCAACCTCCGATTGGCTGGTTAAATGCCGAAGCGCGATGAAACATGAATTGCATATCTGTCACCTTGCTTGTATTCCATCTTCCTATCGGTTGGTTGAAAGCGTATGCGTACGAAAACATGCTACTCATATCCCTCACATTGCTTGTGTCCCAGTCCCCAATGGGCTGATTGAAGTAACCACGCTCAAACATCCGAGTCATGCTAGTCACCTGGCTCGTGTTCCAACTGCCTATTGGCTGATTGAATTCTTCATTTGAGCTGAACATGCTACTCATATCTGTGACCATGCTAGTGTCCCAGGATGTGATGTTATCATATTCTCTTGGAATAGTAGCTGCAAACCAACCGCTCATGTCCTGAATGCCACTGGTGCAAATAGTGGTCCTTCTCAGAGATGCAACCCTTGTGCCTTTCATCGCAGATAATTCATCATCTGTCGGCCTGATGTACTTGATACCATCCACAAACCCCCAGGTCCCTGGAGGTGCTTCAGGACACAAGATAGTAACACCATTACTATGCAGATAGAATGGTTCACCAAGTTTTCTGCTACAGTTGGATTCCATTCCGAAATACGGAATGTCTCTCTCACTCATCGAGCTTCCCTGTGCAAAGCCAAGATACGATTGGACGTTAACAACGCACCACATGGAGAGGTCCTGGTTGAATTCGGATGCATCCTCAAACATGCCATCCATCACCCTGGCCATGCTTGTGTTCCATGTTTGGATTGGCTGATTAAATAATGAAGCTCCTTTGAACATGTGCGAAAGGTTATATGAGAAGCTGATGTTCCATTCTTCGATTGGATGATTGAACGACGTTGCATTGTGGAACATGCCAGCCATGCTCCACACGTTGCTTGTATCCCATGCACTGATTGGCTGGTTGAATGAAGAAGCCCCTGAGAACATGTGATTCATGGACGTAACTTGGCTCGTGTTCCACTCCTGTATGGAGTGGTTGAATGCAATAGCGTTTTCAAAGACTCCACTCATGTCCCATACTTGGCTTGTGTCCCATGCACCAATTGGCTGGTTGAATGAAGAAGCCCCTGAGAACATGTAGGACAGACCGTCTGATTCTATCTGATATAGCCCCAACTGACTGGTATTCCAGTTTCCAATTGGTTGATTGAATGAGGATGCACCAGAGAACATACGGTACATATTCGTGACCTGACTGGTGTTCCAGTTTCCAATTGGCTGGTTGAACGATGTGGCATCTTGAAACATTTGAGGCATATCTTTCACTCGACTGGTGTTCCAGCTTCCAATTGGCTGGTTGAACGATGTGGCATTCTGAAACATGGCTTCCATAATAGTGACCTGACTAGTGTTCCAGCTTCCAATTGGCTGGTTGAACGATGTGGCATTCTGAAACATTTGAGACATATATGTCACTAGACTGGTGTCCCAATTTCCAATTGGCTGGTTGAACGATGTGGCATTCTGAAACATTTGAGACATATATGTCACTAGACTGGTGTCCCAATTTCCAATTGGCTGGTTGAACGAGATGGCATCTTGAAACATGGCTTCCATAGTAGTAACCTGACTGGTGTCCCAGCTTCCAATTGGCTGGTTGAACGATGTAGCATTCTGGAACATTTGAGACATATCTGTCACTAGACTGGTGTCCCAATTGTCAATTGACCGATTGAACGATGTGGCACCGTAAAACATACTACTCATGGTAGTGACATTGGATGTGTCCCAGCTTCCAATTGGCTGGTTGAACGATGTAGCATTCTGAAACATTTGAGACATATCCGTAACCTGACTAGTGTCCCAATTGTCAATTGGCTGGTTGAATGATGTGGCACGGTAAAACATGCTCTCCATATCAGTGACCTGACTGGTGTCCCAGCTTCCAATTGACTGATTGAACAGTGTAGCGTCCTGAAACATACTACTCATAGTAGTTACCTGACTGGTGTCCCAGTTTTCAATTGACTGGTCGAACGATGTAGCAAGGTAAAACATGCTTCCCATATCAGTGACCTGACTGGTGTCCCAACTTCCAATCGGCTCGTTGAACAAAGTGTCACTGAATAGACTTCCCATACTTTCAATACCACTCGTACACGTTGTCTTCATGAGACCCCACTGCGGCGGGTCCACACGCATCAACTCCCTCAGCTCCTCTTCACCCCTCTTGGTATAGTTGACACCATCCACCATTCCCCAGGCTCCAACAGGTGCGTCTGGACATAGGATCGTGACCCCATTATCATGCAAGTAGAACAAATCATCTTGCTCAGAAAATATGTCCCTCCTTGCTGTGGAGACCGACAGCAGAGCAAAGCCGGTGCAGAGGTAGACGACCCAGAGACTCGACAGCCACCCTACCATGATCATGAGCAGCAAATCGTATGATTACAGAATGAGATACACAAAACCCAACAATTATTAGTATTTGATTTAGCCATCAAAAGCTTACACCACACGTAGTGATAGGATCATTTGCTACGTCATTGCTTGTATTTACCACGTGGATAGACCCAATACGCCACCTTCTCATCCTTGCAGGAGATTGCACGGTGTATGCCACGTGGCATCGTGGCGATCTTGGGTAGGAAGAGGGAGGGGTATGGGTTTCAGCGGCGATGAACCTAGGGAGCTTCTACCGATAGAGTATAAAATTTTGTGTGCATCCTGAGCTGTTCCACTGTTCCAAATACGTAGGGGTACAGTACGTTGCAGCCACGAGCTCTGTTGCAGACCCAGAAATATACTGCATTAGAGGAATTGTACGAGTACCTTGGAATTGGATCACCTTGCTCTCACATGTGTTCACAGAGTGGTTATATGCCATGCAATCGGTGCTTGAGAAATTACGTGCATTGATGATGATGTCTTTCGTATATTATTGAACAGGATATGAAAATCAGGAAAGAGGATGGAGAGTAGTCACAATCACCTCGTACGGGGTCTTGGCAATGTCATGGAGTACACGAGTCAAATGATGGTTTTGGGAGCTTCCAAGAAGGTGTAGAAGATGCAAAACTTCCGCATTGCTTCACATTAGGACTCACTATCCATGCACTTAGATTCTGGTTGAAGGAGGTGGCTTGTCTGAACATCTCGCTCATGTCGGTAACTTGACTGGTGTTCCACTTTCCAAGTGGCTGGTTGAAGACGGCTCGACCACGTGAAGCAAACATTTCTTTCATATTCTTGACCCGGCTCGTGTCCCAATCTCCAATGGGCCTGTTGAAGTCACTTGCAACGTTAAACATCGCCTCCATACTTACTACATTACTGGTATTCCATCCACCAATTGATTGATTGAAGCTATATGCCAAATCCAACCAGGGGGTATGTACCCACCAAAGTGTATATACTATGGCATACCATGGGAGAGGTTCTAGTTGCTTTCAACTGTGTTCTAGTAGTAGTAATAGTTGAAATAATCCACCCACCCACCCATGGATGCATGCATGTCATATATATCTTATCATCATCATGCAGACTTGCAACAAGTCTTCAAACAAGGAAAGACCCTAAGGGTATGAAATGAAGTTCTGATTACGTACTTGACAACACTACCCTATCTCGTATGTTGCATATACTATTAGTAATAATATTGCACAACAAAGCACTTCTATACTACCATTGTATGCTGTGATTGTTGCTTCTTGAATTGACAATGAAGAACAAGACAACCCCAGCAGCAGCAACAACAACAATTCACCAGGTGTTGAGTCGTTACTCATTACGTACTACATCTAGTAGTAAACACCAACTGTTGGGTAAGTCACGATGTCGTCGTAATGCCCAGGGATGGTCTCGTACGACTCGTCTGCCCATGGGCATGACCATCGTGAGAGCTGTGTCAGCTCCAGAGTCTTTCACTGCCTGGGATACTGCGACTCAGAGGGTGGAAAAGCGTGATGATATTAAAACGATCATGCTTCTTGGTGCTGGGCCTATTGTTATTGGACAGGTATGTTGTAGGTCTTGTGAAATGCATGAGCGGGGTTAGGGCATTTGGTAGGTTTGATGGATTGACTGGTTGCATGCATGTGGATGTGTAGGCATGTGAATTTGATTACTCTGGGACTCAAGCTTGTAAAGCTCTCAAGGCAGAAGGATACCGTGTGGTGTTGGTGAATTCGAATCCAGCGACAATCATGACGGATCCTGAGACGGCTGATCGTACGTATGTGGGTCCGATGACGCCCGAGTTGGTGGAGCAGATTATCATCAAGGAGAAGCCTGATGCAATCCTTCCTACCATGGGGGGTCAGACTGCTCTGAATCTTGCCAAGGCATTGTCTGAACAGGGCATCCTGGATAAGCATAATGTGGAGTTGATTGGTGCTAAACTGGCGAGTATTGACAAGGCTGAAGACAGAGAACTGTTTGCTGACGCTATGGATAAGCTTGGTCTGAAGATGGCGCAGTCTTGTATTGCAAATACCATGGAAGAGGCACTCAAGGCTCATGAGGAAATTGGTCAGTTTCCCTTGATTATCAGGCCTGCATTCACCTGTGGAGGTACTGGAGGAGGTATTGCATATAATATGGATGAGTTTTTGAAGATTTGCAAGAGTGGTTTGGATGCATCCATGACGTCACAAGTGCAGATTGAACAGTCCTTGCTGGGTTGGAAAGAGTATGAATTGGAGGTGATGAGGGATCTTGCAGATAATGTTGTCATCATCTGTTCCATTGAAAATGTCGACCCCATGGGTGTGCATACTGGCGATTCTATTACTGTTGCCCCATCTCAGACTATTACCGATAAAGAGTACCAGCGTCTTCGTGATGCAGCTGTGGCCATTATCAGGGAAATGGGTGTGGAGTGTGGAGGGTCAAATGTACAAATGGCTATTAATCCAGCAAACGGGGATATGGTTATTATTGAGATGAATCCACGTGTATCAAGGTCTTCTGCATTGGCTTCGAAAGCAACTGGATTCCCAATTGCAAAAATGGCTGCACGCTTGGCATGTGGAAATACATTGGACCAAATTCCAAATGATATTACCCTCAAGACTCCTGCATCCTTTGAGCCTTCTATTGACTATGTCGTGACAAAGGTGCCTCGATTTGCATTTGAGAAATTCCCTGGATCAGAGGCGGTGTTGACAACGCAGATGAAGTCTGTTGGAGAGTCCATGGCTATTGGGCGAACATTCCAAGAGTCTTTCCAAAAGGCACTTCGATCCTTGGAAACGGGACTTGATGGTTGGTCCCTTCCTAAGAATTGGAAGAGACTTCCAGCAGATAAAGTTATCTACAACTTGCGCGTACCAAATCCAGAGAGAATGATTGTCATGAAACAGGCATTTGATGATGGTATCACAGCAGAGGAGATTTTTGAATATACTGCCATTGATCCATGGTTTTTGGAGCAACTGAAAGATTTGCATGAAACTGAAGTATGGATCCGATCGAAATCATTGGGAGACCTTTCAGAGAAGGATTTCCGTGAAATTAAGCAGAGAGGATTCAGTGATGCGCAAATTGCTCAAGCCATGAATGTAGATCAAGCTGCTGTCCGTGCAGCACGCACTGCCTTGGGTGTTGTTCCTTGCATGAAGCGTGTTGATACATGTGCCGCAGAGTTCCAGGCAAATACTCCATATATGTATTCTTCATATGATGGTGAGTGCGAGTGTGATTCTTCCAGCAACAAAAAGGTGTTGATTCTCGGTGGAGGACCCAATAGAATTGGTCAGGGTATTGAATTCGATTACTGTTGCTGCCATGCTTCCTTCTCACTCAGAGACGCTGGTTACGAAACAATTATGATGAATTCCAATCCTGAAACAGTATCTACTGACTATGATACATCATCTCGTCTCTACTTTGAGCCTCTGACTGTTGAAGATGTGTTGAATGTTATCGAGAAGGAGAGACCAGATGGCATTATAGTGCAGTTTGGAGGACAGACGCCTCTCAAGTTGGCAACACCGCTGGCAAGATGGCTCGAGGAAAATCCCATCCCAGCAGCATCTGGCAACGGCAATGTCAAGATTTGGGGAACACATCCAGATTCCATTGATGATGCAGAAGACAGAGACCGCTGGATGGCTCTTTTGACTAAGTTGGATATCAGACAACCTCCGGGAGGTGTCGCAACAAATGAGGAGGAAGCAATTACTATCGCAAGAGGACTCGGATTCCCTGTGATGGTTCGTCCATCATTCGTTCTCGGAGGAAGAGCCATGGAAATTGTCTACTCTGAACAGGATGTGTCAAGATATATCAATACTGCTGTTGAGGTGGACCCAGAGCGTCCTGTGCTTGTCGACAAGTACCTTGATAGGGCTGATGAACTTGATGTTGATGCATTGGCTGATGCGGAAGGCAATGTTGTCATCTGTGGAATCATGCAGCATATTGAACAGGCTGGTGTGCATTCTGGAGATTCTGCTTGCTCCATTCCTCCTCAGACGATCAGTAAAGAGTGCTTGGATGTCATCAGAGACTGGACCCCAAAGATTGCAAGAGAACTTGGTGTGATCGGGTTGTTGAATATTCAGTACGCTATCCAAGACAATCAAGTATACATTATTGAAGCAAACCCTCGTGCATCAAGAACTGTTCCATTTGTTGCCAAGGCGATAGGACATCCTCTCGCGAAATATGCTTCCCTCATCATGTCTGGCATGACGTTGAAAGATCTCAATTTCACTAAAGAGGTCGATTTGAAACATGTGGCTGTGAAAGAAGCTGTGCTACCATTTGACAAATTCCCAGGAGCTGATACCCTCCTCGGCCCAGAAATGAGATCGACAGGAGAGGTCATGGGGCTGGACTTTAGCTTTGCCAAGGCATACGCCAAGGCTGCCATAGCAGCCGGTCAGAGACTCCCAGAATCTGGCAAGATATTTATTTCGATGATGGATCGATACAAGGAAGCTGCAGTGCCTATTGCCAAGGAACTTGCAGATATGGGATACGAAATTTTGGCTACACAGAACACAGCAAAGGTTTTGACAGAGGCTGGCGTTCCTAACGTGGAGACGGTACTGAAGATTCAGGAAGGACGTCCTAATGCGGGAGATTTGCTTAAAAATGGTGACATTCAAATGATGTTCATTACAACTGCTGGAGATGAGGCAGATGTTCGCGATGGAAAAGACTTGCGCAGGCTTGCACTCGGAGCAAAGGTTCCACTCATTACAACAGTCGCAGGAGCCAACGCTACCGTGCAAGCTCTGCGGGGTATGAAGGACGGCGGCTTAGAACAAGTTCCACTTCAAGATTATTTCTAATTGCTAGTGTCGATTTTGATTGTAACGCTTATATATCTATATAATGATGTATGTATAGGCTGCAAAGTTGTGGAGTTGGCTTGCAAGTCAACAGACCCTCTCATGCTCCTGTCATTTTATCATCATCAAGAAAAATATATGTCTTACACTACTTCTAGTCAGTCATACTACATGTCATCTCGTTCTAAATAAACCACACAGTCCTATACGAGTGCGATTCATCATCAGTAAGCATCAATGCATCTCGCTCACTCAAGGCCTCGAGGACAATGTTCATCTCCTCTGGAGTGCAGGCAGCCTTTCCTCTACCAAGCATATGCGCAGATACCCAGTCAACAACCTTTGGCACTGGAGCATCACTCGATGCCTGTCTAGCAATAACTGTATCCCTGAAGGAACTTAAACTCGTCTGAATCTCTTGTGCACGTTCTGGGGTAACACAAGCCTGAGCGTCCTTTTGACCATCCTCTGGTGTCTCTGGTGCCACATTCCTTCGAGAAGCAGGCTGTGGTGTAGACTTTCTCTTCTTCGTACCCGTCAGTGTCGTCTGCTTCTTCTTCACCACCGCAACCTGTGGCGTCGTCTCCTTCTCAGCCACAGTCACCTCCTCTGCAGCAGGTGTTGCCTGCTTGTCTGGTGTAGACATGACCCTCACCCTCACAGCAGCCTGCTGCAAGCTGGAGCCAGAGATTTTCTTCGTCAAGCGTTCACGCTTCTCTACAAAAGCATATCCATACAACGTAAACCCATTCCTCTTCAAAGCCAAGAGAACATCATTCGTCGTGATCGTAAAACGCTTGGCGTGGTCAGCATACACAACTGCATCGTGAACCATCATTTTCAACCACGATTTCAGTGCTTGGGGAGCTTCATCATATATTCCTTCACTTATTCTCTTCACACCAGCTCTCCTTGCCAATCGACGAATAGCAGGCTTGCTAATGCTCTGAGCAGATTTTTGAATTCCTTGGCGATGACGATGTCTCACAGAACCACCCCTTCCTCGACCAAGTCTCTGACCAACAGCAACTGTTGATAATTTAGATGTATTTCTTGTCATATTTGAGATACGTATCAAGAATAGTGATACGTCAACAACAGGACTGTAATGTGGAAATTCGAATAACAACGAGCGTCAGGTGGAATCTCGCCTTGAGCGTGTTTCACCTCTTTCACTGAGATTGTATGACTAGATACACTATAGGTATAATAGTATAGAATTACTCTACCGTAGTCTATTCTTCGTGTGTTGTTTAGAAACGTTTCAAACGCATCGAGCAACCGTGGTTGTTGAAATCTTGTTGTTGCTTCCGCTTTATTTGTTGGTTTCAGCATTTTCAAAAACAAAATCAATCAATCAATCAATCAATCAATCAACGTATACATGCATGCCACCAACGGGACCTACAGGAATCACAGTAGGATGTGTCACACCCTGTGTTTTTGGATCAACAAGTGAGAAGGAGAACGCCTCACACAGGGATCCCAAGACAACACGTGCCTCTATCAGAGCAAAGTACTGTCCAAGACAGTTTCGAGGACCTTGGATGAAAGGTACAAACATGTATGGACGAATGTCGTCACTAAATGACTCGTATTCTCCCCCAGGCATGAATCTATCCGGTTTCCATTCCAGAGGGTCCTTGTAGAGATGGTGCACCCTCTGCAGGTGACAGATGATCCATGATCCTCGTGGAAGCTTTTCACCACACAGCTCGTCGTCTTTATTCAAGTCTCGTGTAACAACTGGTACAACAGAATACTTTCGAAGACTTTCCTTCAGGCAGGACAGCGTCCATTCCATCTTCTCCACCTCTTCTCGCCGTAATGGTGTGCCTATATTCTTCCTGGCTTCCTGTCGAACTCGTTCGAGTGCTTTGGAATCTCCACGAGCAAGCTCATATACTGTCCAGGTAAGCATTGCAGCACTCGTCTCATGTCCGGCGAGCAAGAATGTCTTGATCTCGTAGCACAGCTGTGTTTCTGCAGCAGCATTCCAGGTGATTTGTTCTCTATCAACAGAATCCAAGATTGTATCCAAGACATCCTTCTTTTGATATCCATCTCCTTGCTCTTTCCGTTCTTTTCTTCTCTGACGAATGATTGATTTGATGAATGAGTCCAGTTTGTGGACTCGAGCATTGTATTTGAATGTTTCCAGGGGGTACACGTACCTCCATGGAGCCAACACTCTCTTGTTAGATTCCTCCATCACAGGCAGGTACAGAGATGGGAACACGTCATCACATTCATCTGGTCCAAGACTAAGTATAGCTTCTCCAATAACCTGGAGAGTCAGCAGCCTGAACTCCTCTTCAATATCTACAGCCACCTTTGCACTCTTCACCTCTTTCAGCTTCACCGCCAGCCTATCAGCAGCCTTCTTTGCAATCGGAAGAATATCATCCAACATATCAATACGAAGTGCTGGAGCCATAAGAAGCCTCTGTTTCTGCCAGTGTTTCCCATTTGCTGTCACCAAACCAGTTCCAAGGATTGGCAAGAATGGGCCATAGCTAAAGTCAAGGTCCTTATCATACAATTTGTATCCAGTCTGGAATACCCGTTTGAGACCTTTCGGATCTCCAACTATAATTCCAGTACGATGCAATACCCTACATTTCACGAGAGACTTGTCCGTGACCCATCTATACATGTGCTCCCAGGGGCAGCCCCGTGCCAGGATGAGAGCTTGACCAAGAAGAGGCACCACCACTGTCCGATCCAAGAATCCCATGAGCATACTCAGGGGATCATCATTACCATAGTTTTCTTCATACGGCACGGATGGAATCTGCCGTGTACGAACAGCCACCACCACCCAACGAGTCGTTTGAGTGACTATTCGAACCAGGATACGAAGAACAACGTAAACAATAGCAGAGAGAACACACGCTTCGGGCACCACCATGATTATATATGCATCAGATGATGACACGTGACCAGTTGGTATCTTCAAATACGCCGCAACGACTTCTGCCTGTTCAAGAAGCCATGCAGTGTGCCAATTGGGCGTTGACGCCGACGACAAGATGTTTCCAACCATGAAATCACCGTGACATCTATATATAAAATACTAGTAGTAGTAGAATAATAATACTATCGTACCATGTCTCAATCACATTGTTCTGTTCATCAGTCCACGTGACGTGACCAACCAATCATTGGTTGCAATTCTGTACTAGTAGTATTACAGTAGTTATTATACAGACAGACAGACATCCAAGTGAGAAGATCTCTCACATCTGATGAATCACATGATCATGATCATGTATATATATATATCACCATCACCTTGCAAGGAATTGCATGCAATTGCAACCTTATATATACTCAATTGAGTACTCAACTCTTGCAACGTCTAGAGAGTCAAGGGTGCATGAGTCACTACCATACAGTGGTAGCACGACGCATCATCATCATCATCATCGTGATGGTGGACATTCTATAGTATTATTACTACTAGTATAGAAATAACGTAGTAGTAGTACAAGAAGAAGACAATTCTGTTGACGTTCCAATCGACTGATACCAGAATCTTCTGGTAGAGAATACTCATACTACAGTAGTACTGCTATAGAAAATAGCATAGATGAGTTTTATAGCACCAAGGGAGGGCACGGTGCCCATGAGTACCTTTGCCTATGTGTTTAGTGAACTGGTGCAATATTCTCAGTCACAGGTGGACAATACTGGTGACCTGGAACGACGGTTGGAGGAAGTTGGGATGTGTATGGGTGGTATGCTTGTAGAATTGTTGAATAGTCGTGCAGCTGGAACGGGGGGAGGGCCTGTAGGGCTTGTTCCTGTGTCTCTGACGAGGCACACGAGGTTGCTTGATATCCTTCGGTATATGTACACGACTGTGTGGAAATACTTGTTTGGTAGACAGGCGAAAGACTTGCAGCAAAGTAATGATACTAAAGATGAATATATGATTAGTGATGATGAGGATAGTCTTTGGATGGGCAAGTTTGTCAGTGTTCCAAAGGATATGGGTAGTTTCAACTGCCATGCTTTTCTGGCTGGTATTGTGCGAGGTGTACTAGATACTGCTGGTTTCACAACGACGAGGTATGATATTTGATATGTATATGTGATGTGTATATGATGTGTGTATGATGTGTATATGATATGGTAAAGTACAAGGATGAATAGAATACCAATACCTACATTAGTATTATTATTATGGTTGTAGGGTGACTGCACATTTTGTGCCAGTGGAAGGGCAGGGACAGCGTGTAACACTGCTGATTAAATTTGATCCTCATGTGATTGAACGTGAAGAGATGTTATCTCAATCTGATAGTCTGCTGTGATATGACTTGCACCACATATATGTCATCAGTATGGATGCATTCTTGTTAGTATTTTTAGTATTTGTTTTACATACTACCTGCTAGATGTATTTCTCTCTATACAAATACACATAAAAACTACAGGAAGAGGCGTTGTATAGAGAGACTTCTCCGACTCTGTTGTTGACAGAACCAATCAACAAGAGACATCGCATGCAGTTGACACACGACATGTACACATATAGAGAGAAAGAGAATCGTTTGTAACACACACATACACATACACATATATGAATCTATATAATGGTGGGGATGGTGAATGAAAAGAAATTGCCACTCACGCTGTTGAGTGGCTTTTTGGGTTCTGGGAAGACGACCCTGCTCAAACACATTTTAAAGAATACTGAAAATCTAAAGTATGTCACCCTTGTATCTTCTTGATGATGGTCGTGCCCATCTCCTACTGACTACTGTGAATCAATCAATCTTGTCCTGTAGAGTTTGTGTTATTGTAAATGATATGGCATCATTGAATATTGATGCTGCTCTGATTAAGAATACAAAGCTGATTCAGACTGAAGAACGGATGGTGGAGCTACAGAATGGCTGTATTTGCTGTACATTGCGGGAAGATTTATTACATGAAGTCGGAAATTTAGCAACATCTGGAAAATTTGAGTACCTGGTGATTGAAAGTACTGGAATCTCTGAACCTATGCACGTTGCAGAAACATTCACCATGAATGTGGATGGAGAGGAGGGTGGTGTCATACAGCCATTGTATGAACTTGCAACGCTTGATACATGTGTGACTGTGGTGGATGCTGCAAACTTGTTGATGAATGCGTACGTTTGTTTGTTTGTTTGTTTGGTATGAGATTGTGTGCATGTGTTGTCATGTGCTGTACCTATACTACTACCTGCAGGGAGAGTGTGGAGTCTCTGATGGATAGGGGAGATGCTGCGCATGAAGAAGACGATAGGAATGTAGCAGATTTACTTCTTGATCAGATTGAATTTGCAAATGTCATCCTGCTGAACAAGGTGGATCTTGTCTCAGAGGAAGAGTCTAAGAAACTTTCAAGTTTGTTAAAGGCATTAAACCCTTCAGCCAAAGTGATTGAAACAACGAATTCTCAAGTTGATATGTCAGACGTAGTTTCAACAGGCCGATTTAGTTTCGAAGAAGCATCGAGAAGTGCTGGATGGCTGCAGTCATTGCAAGAAAGCACACCACATACACCAGAGACTGAAGAGTATGGCATTTCATCATTTCTCTTCAAAGCCAGAAGACCATTTCACCCGGAAAGAATCCATGCATTTATGAGTACATATTTTCATGTACAAGAGCCTGATTGGAGTGATGCCATTGCAGATGCTGGGAGACCAGAAACTGTAGAGATGGTGGCGAGCTCTATATGTGATGCATCCTCTCACTCACAAAAGGCTATGGAAGCATTGGAGAATCTAAAACGGTTGCATATTCCAGAAAATGTGTTTGAAAATGTACGAAAATCTCTTACAGCATCTGTAGAAGCTATCAAATCTGCTCAAGAGGAATATGAATCAATTAAAGAGACATTACATACAATGGATGTATTTCCTGTAGAGACTGCAAAGCCCCAAACAATATCCAATTCAAATGGATTCTCCCGTTTGAAGGAACGTTTTGGAAATGTGTTACGCTCAAAAGGCTTCATTTGGCTGGCATCAAGGCCAGATTTGTGTGGGGAATGGTCCCAGGCAGGAGCTGTGTTGAGATTTACTGTTGGAGGTCCATGGTATGTATCCCTCCCAGATGAGGCGTGGCCTGCTGAAGCCCAAGCTAGGAATGATATTTTGAAAGATTTTGAAGATCCTCACGGGGATAGAAGGCAAGAGCTTGTATTTATTGGCATTGACATGGACAAAGAAAAACTTCATCATGCACTCGAGGAGTGTCTCATGAAGGATGATGAAGCACACACTGGCGTCAGAGATCCATTTGCAGTATGGCCCGATCTTCAGGATCTTCTCGATGGAGGTGAAGACGATGAGGAGCATGAGCATGAACATGAACATGAACATGAACATGAACATGAACATGAACATGAACATACTGAGGACCATGGATCAACCCAAAGTCATGAGGTTATCAAACAGGAAGAGGAACTCTATATGCGCCCCGGGCAGGTGATTGACATTACAGATGGGGCATGTGAAGCCCAGGAAATTTTAGATTCTATTACTCCTGGTACAACTGTCATCTTTCATTGGGATGCAGAGTGGCATGAGGAAGGCAAGGACATTGTACACGATATGAAGAAACTGATCACCAATGTTGACACAGTCATTGTCAGGGTAGATATTGGAACCCACCCAGCAAACTGGTCGTTTGCAATGGAAAAAGTCATGGTAAAACCAGAAGCTCGCCGACCAGGAGCTAAACCGGTTTTGAAAAATGGCCAGAAATGGCCATGCTTCACGATACATGCATCTCCAGAACTACAGCCCATTGAGACTATAGCTGGCACGCATGCAGTCAGATCAGTTGCAAAAATTATCGCTTCCCTTCCAGCAGCTTCTTCCAATCAATCAAGAAAGAAACATAGCGTCAATGAGGAAAATGAACTCCAGGGTATAGAGGAGCATATGTACATAGACCAGATTGCAGCCAAATTCCCTCATATTGAAGGTGGGGCAGTGGAGTTGCGCGACTACTTGAAGTCTTTTGGACAGAAATCCAAGACCTTGTACATTCTATGGGCAGACAATTCTCTTCCACTCAAGATATTGAAAGGACTACAGGAGATTTTACAGAAGCGCCCAGAGACTGACAACTTGTACATTGCTGACATTCAACAGTCAACTGCAAATGCCAGTCTTGGAAAGGCTCTCGGTGTTAAGAAGCCTCCGAGCTTGCTTGTTTTCAGCAGCATGAAGATGGACAGGAAATTCGATGGGCCAGAAAAAGTCGCAGAAGCTCTCGCACAGGAGTTTAGAACCTTACCGGCAGCAACAGTTGGCCTGAATCCTCGGGGGGGGTTCCCAAAGTCCAATCACGCCAAGCAGCAGCAAGAAACCTCCCTATATGACCCTCCCCAGGGAAAACAGAATCGTTCGGGAACTACCAAACTTACCCCGGATGGTAAGATGATCCATTATTTCCCAAACATGCCCTGTCTCAAGTGTGGAAATCCCTGGTGGAGTTCTGATGACTGGGATGCTGTATGTGTTCGATGCAGGTGGGACTGTCTGACTGGGGGCTATGACGATAATTCCAAGCCTCTCCCAGAGCACAAGGCAGTCTGGTCAAAGTATGTTGAATCAATAAAGGCTGGTATCACGCCTCAATGGAAAGGAACACGACGATGATATATGATCTAGATGTTTGTAAGTCTTTGAAAGAGATGAAACCATCCCCACATGGAGGCAGCAGGCGCCTGCGACGAGTGCCCGCAGAGATACATCCTGTTTGTTCCTCCCTGACTGACCACTTGTCTTTAATTTATAAAATAAGAGTAGAAAAATGGCAGGTATGTATTTCCATCGCATGAGCATGTCTGTTGAGACGACCAGTGTTCGGAATGGCGTGCTTCTGCTATGGAGCTCCCCAACTTCAATCTTGGGATTTGCATAGGCTTCAACAGAGACTTGACATTCATTATAATACATATATATTATTAAAGAATGCGTTGAAGCGTTGTGAGGAGCTCATAGTGTCAGCCGCCTGTGCCGCAGCATTGAATCATTTTCGTAGATAGAACATCGATTCAACCATCTAATGATTCTAATGATATATTTCTTTTTAGGAAACAACGATAAAGCCCGCAAGGCTGCCAAGGCTGTGAAGAAGAGCCAGTGGAAGAAGGCATTGAAGCCTAGGTATAGCGTGGTGTTCCACAGACCAAGCACTCTGAAGCGCACTCGTAATGCCAAGGTTCCACGCGTAAGGTATGTAATTATACAAGATAAAGTCAGGGATGGAAGGCTGTTTCCATCGCCTTTCTGTTACATCTGACGCTCCCCTGTCTGTGTTTGTTGCCCAGCCCTGGGAATACCAGTATATCTCACGTTCATTTGTTTTTCCTGCAGTGCTCCAAAGCTCCAGAAGCTCGATGCTTTTGCCATCGTCAAATATCCACTCACTACCGAGTCTGCCATGAAGAAGATTGAAGAGCACAACACTCTTGTATTTATTGTTGACACCCGTGCCAACAAAAAGCAGATCAAGGATGCTGTTTCTCGTCTCTATGACATCCAGACCAAGAAGATTAATACTCTTATTAGACCAGATGGTCTCAAAAAGGCATTCATCCGCCTCCAGCCAGACTATGATGCATTGGATGTTGCCAACAAGATTGGAGTCATATAATTTGGTCCCTCATAGATGTATACGTATATATTAGACGCTGTAACACGGTAATTCGTGCCATATCTTGTTGTTTGTTGGTGGTTACAATTCTATAGATAGTGTGCTCCATGTCTATATACGTGTTGATTGAAAGCAGCTCCAAATTTGGAGATTCCCACCATCAGCTTTTGGTGGTTGAGAGTCTGCCATAATCTTTGCTACACAACAGCAAGTAAGAATGACACATTACAAAAATATTCTATAATATTCTTGTACGATACGATTGAGCACCTTCCATCGCAATTTGACAGAGAGTCGTTTGATGTCGGATGTTGGACCTTTGACGTTGTTTTCAATTGCCTTGGACAAACTCCGTAGATTCTCTTATGTTCTCGGTGATATAGGGAGTCTACCTCTTCCCATAATTGAACAAGTCCTGGTAGAATGTAGCGCAGAGACGTTGTCTCGAATTGAACATGAAACAGCAGTTGGTGTCTGTCAGAGAGACCTTTCAAAAGAGACATGGCCTCTTTGGTACCTTCTTGTCAAAAATGAACTACAGAATACCATAAAAAAGAATGAAATCTTGCGTGAGCTTACCATGTCCAGGAAGACCATGGATCGATCGAGTTCCCTGTCTCATCTTGTTGGTGCCAATGTGACTCCATTAGATTATAAAGCTGTCTATCAAATGATACTTGAACGGAAGCGGATACGTCTTGACACGTCAGGTCAGCATGTCAGGAAACGATTCAAAGAAGAAAAGGATAGAAAATTGTCACGGTGCGTGCAGGTACTTGATACGATACCAGTGACACAAAGGAACCAAAAGGCAGCAGTCAAGACGATGACATCAACTACCTCTCGTCTTTCACAGAAACTAGGCATCAAGCCGCCGCAAGTACGTGGGATGAAAAAGTCAACACTTCAGAGGCAGCAACGTTCTATGATAAAACAGCATCGCTCCAATGAAAAACGCAAAGCACCCACTGTGAGACAGTTGCAGCAGCCTGCTGGACCAACATCAGGTAAGAAGAAAACGACATTAGGAACATTGTCAGAAGCATCATTGTTTCAATAATACTATGCTACAATATGAATACATTCAATTTATTTCATCTACTACCCATGTTCAGTAGTAGTATGTAATACCCTGTCTATCGACGCCGAACTCTCAGTGCTGCACTTGGATCTCCAAAGAATGTCGACAATATCAATGCAGCAGCTACAGAATCCTTTCTACCTTTGGGTCGCTGCCTCGAGCCTACAATATCCAGCAATGCCCCTGCCTCTTGAGACGTCCCCCTCTCATCCACTAGAAACACCCCTATCGAGTGCTTTTCACACAAGGAAAACACAGTATGAGCAAAATTTCTACATCTCCTACCTTGTTGCGAGTCTGTCGCTCTTTTATATAGACTACCCTCCACTGTCACAGGCAACCCTACCACAATAGAGTCACACTGCTCAGATACAGCAACATCCACAACATCTTGAGCCACCCTCATCAGTTCTACAATCCCACCACCCCGAATAAATTGCAATGGTCTCGGTGCCAAACCCAGATTACTCACAGCAACTCCTATATGACGACGACCATAGTCCACTCCAAGGGCTCTCTGCACGTCCTTGGCAGGAAGGAACTTGAACTTTGGTTTCTTTCCCTTGTTGTTTGTAGCTGGCATGACCACCTTTATTTTCTTCAAATGGTCTGGAATCTCGTCACTGCCCCTTCCATCAATGTATGCTAGCATCCGCACTCCACATGCATACTCATCTCTATGCCATGACATCGGCATGCCGTGCTCTACAAGTCTCAGTTCGTGGTTGTGTCGAGGATGCCTTGCCCACCCATGCTGTCGTCCAACGACACAGCCACGAGAACCAACCAAGCAGCACGCTCTACTCACATCCATACGTGAATTATATAGTTTTCTATGAGATGTATCCCAGACTAGCTAACTGGGACCTCTCTAGGCTTGCCATGTCATGGTCCATGTCATCATGAACTAGTGCATTTCCATTCTCCCGTATGCATTTGACTAATTTCATCCATTCATCGTTATCAGTATCATAAATATAATAAATCTTCCTTTGGATTCAGGTGTGTCGTACCATCCTTGAATGAATGGTCACCACCCACTTTGTCCCCTAAAAAAGGGGAAACTTTGAGATTTCATCTCTGATTGATCAGACAGGTATAAAGGTTCTGTTCTGTTCTTGTTGTCAGAGAATGATCTACCACAACTGCTGCATGCAGGTGATGATCAACGACACCAGAGCAATCTCATGAATGCATGCATGAAAGTCTCTCACATGAACATAGTCAATCAACCAATCAATCAACAAGGGAGTATTTCATTCATTCGAGTGGGTGATCAATGATTGTAACGTCCATTGAAGGTAGCCCATCATAGATATCAGTGATATACTGTGTTACTCACATGCAAGTAAGGCCACTTTCAGACTGGCCTTTTTAAAATATGTTGTCATCCTCATATCACTCTTGGGCATTAATTGATTCATAATTATACAGTAGTACCAGTAATGTATTCTCCTATAATGAGGAGAATATCCTAGGGTGTGAACGAAACGTTCTCTCATGTAACCTACAGAAGGAGACATCGATACAAACATGGGTCAAACGTTATCTCGACGCTCGGATAATCGAGCATTATTACATCCATTACAATCAAATGATACAATTTCTATACGACAGGTAGGTGGATAGTATGTTTGTCAGACACGGTGACTGGCTGATATGGGTTCTTTGCCGACTCACTCACCCACTGAATGAATGATTGAATGCAGATTGCAGAGGAGAACCCAAAGGCGTTGCGGCAGAAATCGTGGTTTCGTCGGAGAAGTTTGCTGATGAAAGCGGTCAAGCGTGGGAATGTGATTACGGTTAGTACGCTCTTGTGGGCAGCTGAGCATCATGGGAGGGAATGGTATCAGGAATTTATAAATGATTCAGACATGTTTGGTAATACTGCCATGCATATTGCTGCTCGGTATAATAACCCGACAATGGTGCGTATTTTGATAGAAGAAGGGGCTGATGTTCTTTGCTGGAATCAACGAGGAAATAGCCCTGTGCATATGGCATGTGCCTATGGCACAGTCTTGTGTGTTGAACTCTTGTTGGACTCTCGAGTACCTTCTGGACAGCATGGAGCAACGGTGCCTGCTTCTCAGGTACTCGTGAGAGACAGGGTAGGTGAAATTCCTTTTATCGATTCCATGAATCGAGGCGGTCTGACGGCGTTACATATGGCTGCGTTGACCGGAAACCATCTAGTTGCTGAAGTGTTGGTGAGTCGAGGGGCGCAATTGGATTGTGGTGTTGCAAGAGGTTTGGATAGATTGCCGTATTTGTGTGGTGGATCAACGCCTCTTCACATAGCAGCATCTTTAGGAGATATTCGGACATGCATGGTACTTTTAGAAGCTCAATGGAGGACCCGTGGACTTGAACTGAGGCGGATGAGGAATATCGTAGGATTGACTCCGTTGAATTGTGCGTTGCTCGCTGGACACCACTCTGTGGTACGGGTTTTAATAGACGCTCCTCGTAGAAATAGAATTGCATCATCACCTAGTGGCCAAGACGTATTCGTAGCGTCGTCGTTGAGGTCTCATATGCTCCATGTGCTCCACAAGGCCAGGCTTCTGGTTGTATTGAGAGATATAGCACTGCACTGGCAAGATTCGGGCGTGTCGAAGGACTCAGACACAAAGATACTCAACATATTTGGAGTCTCCAACTTATCTCTAGAGCGAATCGATACGATGAGAGCGCTGCTAGAGAATCAAGAGACATCTCTTCGAGATATTCTATATGGCTTTGAACAAACCCTCCAGCAGTCTACAGAAGAAGTTATGGCATCCATTGACGAGGAAATATCAACAGAAGTTTCATCGCCTACTACTCCTGTCAAAGGAAATGCTACATTCAAAAGTAGAGAATCCGAAGATACGCAGGAAGACTGTCCAATCTGCATGGATAGCTGTATAGAAGTGTCTTTTGAATCCTGTGGCCATTCAGTCTGCTTTGAGTGTGCATCGACACTCTGTATGAAACCAAAGAATGATATTGAATGTCCTTTCTGTAGACAGTCTGTAGAGACGTTGTCTCTGTTGAATAGTGCAAGGACACAAGCTTGGAACAATCATCCTGCATTGCAGGTAGAAGGATGCCATAGCATGTGATGGTGCCTCGTAAGATATCATTATGAAATTGTAATAAAATTGTTAATAGATCATACGACGATTAGAGTATGTATAACGGGCATGGAGAAACAACGAGGTCAGATTGTCGTTTTGGATTCAGGAGGTAGTTCCTGTAAACTGGGACTGGCTGGAGACGATTCATCTCTCATGTATGTCTTTTTATATTTGATTGACGTGAAATAGAAGAGTATGAAATATCATGCATGATGAATGGTTGACGTGCACCTGCAGGATTTTTCCAAATGCCGTGGCAAAAATTTCTGGGTCGAATAAAAAGGTTGTAGGTCATGAGATATTGGAAATAACTGATGTATCATCGTTAAATCTGAAACGATCCGTAGATCGTGGATATGTGGTGAACTGGGAGCTTCAAAAGGAAGTGTGGAGTCATGGTTTGAAAGTTCTTCTCAAGGATATGAAGAATACAGGGCATGTCGCCGGGATCGTGGTGTCGGAGCCGTACATGAACCTTCCTTCTATGCAAGAATCTTTGAGATCTCTTCTTTCAGAGGAAATGAAGTTTACGTCTGTGTTGGTCATGTACCCAGCAACAATGGCATTGTTCTACCTGGGCTTTTGTGTACCTCCTGCTCACCAGTCACTAGCGATGCAGGCGGGAGCTGGAATAGTTATTGATGTAGGATTTTCTTACACACATATAGTACCTATATTTGATTGGAGACCGATCAAGGGGGCAATTAAAAGAATCGACCTGGGAGGGAAGGCATTGACAAACTACATGAAGGAACTCGTCTCCTATAGGTCGATGAATATGATGAAAGAAACCAACCTGATGGAACATATTAGAGAAAAATTAGGATTTATATCGTTGGATGTTGACAAGGATTTGAAAGCATCCAAAGGCAAACAGTCTCCTTTCAGGGTGGAATGGTTTTTACCAGATGGGGTAACATCAAAGTGGGGTCACATTCGTGACCCTTCTCAGCCGAGAGGACCTAAAGATCCCATCTTGGTCGTGAATAATGAACGTTTTATGGTTCCTGAACTATTATTTAATCCCAGTGATATAGGCTTAGAAGAAGCTGGGCTTGCTGAGGCTTGTTTGCAGGCAGTCTTAGCAACACACCCAAACATTCACGGACTATTATACTCAAACATCCATGTCATTGGGGGCATGGCAAAATGTCCAGGCATGAAAGATAGACTGTATAGTGAACTGAGACCGCTCGTTCCGGATGATTACGAGCTGCATATATCGATTCCTGAGGATCCAGACATAGTGGCCTGGAAAGGAGCATCAATGATTGGTTCCTCCCCAAAGATGTTTCAGAGTCTTTTGAATGATATCTAGTTCAACAGGATCTTAAAAAAAGAAATATTTTATGTATCATTAATTGTACTTGTCTAAAATGGAATTCACGAGATTTTTCACGACATGGTCAGCAGTGCCCTCTGATGTATCCTTTTCTACGATACTTGCCTTTGTCACATCATCCTGAGCAGTGGTCTCAATATTTCTACTGACTTCTTCAATGCCCTGAGTATCAGATTGTAATCCAGCTGCCTTCATGTTTGCTGCCATGGACCTTCGCTTTTCGACACGTACTTCAGATTCTAATGTCTTTCGCAATTCTTGCTCAGTCTCCAGTTGCTTTTCCAGAGCTGATATTTGCTCCTTGTACTCTGTATGCACATTATTGTCACCTGGAGTGGGAGAGTCGTCGATTCTAAAGTCACCAGACTGAGTTCCTTGTTGAAGTTGATCCATCTCCTCCTTGATAACTTGCAAATCCTTGTTCAATCGTTGAATCTCACGCTGAGCATCTTCTGCAGCTATCTCATAGTCTCGAGCCTCGTTCTTGGCATCACTGGCTCTCATTTCAGCCTGCATTGCCCTCTCCTCAAACGATTTCAATTTGTCTTCTGCATCGTCAAGATGCTGCTTGATGTCCTCAATCTGCCCACTCTTATCTGTCAAGGCACTTTCCAAAGATTCAATGCAAAGTTCCCTATCTTTCTTCATTGCAACCATCTTTGCCAACTCATTTTCTTTTTCTTCCACCTCCTCTTTAAGAGATGTAATCTGTTCCTGGGCATTGGTCAATTGCTGATGTACCATATCCATCTTCTTCTTTGACTCTTCAAGTTCCTCAAGCAGCTCATCAGCCTGATATGCCTTTGCCTTGGCTTCAGATACTTCTTGTCGTAGCTTCTTCAAGTCATCTTCCCTGTTTTCCAACAAACCAGATAATGCATCTGCTCTATCTGATTCTGCATGCAAAAACTCCTTGGTCTCATCCAACTCGCGAGTCGTTGCAGCCAGTGATTCCCTCAGTTTCTTGGTTGTGTCAACAGCATTGACGTATAGCTCCTGTGCTTCCAGTGCTTTTTTCTCAGCCGTACTGGCAACATCATGCGCTTGATCAAGTTTATCCGCCATCTCATCAGCCTGTGACTCAAAGTTTGACCCTTCAGCAATAGATTTTGATTTGGCAGTTGCTATGGCTGCACCTGCATTGTTTAAATGAAGTTCTTTTTGCTTCAACTCTGCTTGTGCTTTCTCTAGCATTGTAGTGAGAGATGACATCTGATCTGCCATCTCACGAATATTTGCGTCCCTCTCATCTAAATGATCCATAAGCACCGCAACCCTCTCTTCCAACAAGGCCTTGGCTGTCAAAAGTGCATTATTCTGTGATGCAACTTCACTGCCATCAACCGTCATGTTGGAAAGTTTAACGGTGGCTTCATCCAAAGCAGTCGCCACAGCATTGTGCTCTTCACATTTAGCATTAAATTCCTCTTGAAGTGCTCCAAGTTGAGCTCGCATAGCTTCCATGGAGAGTTCTGCGGCATCACAGCGCTCCTGGGTAGCTTGGAGTCTCTTCATAAGGTTGGAAGCATTATCTTGCACATCAGATGCACGATCAGCCATTGCAACAGCATTTGCTTCATTCATCTGTGCTGCAGAGTGTGCCGACTCCAATTTGGCACAGAGTGCTTCAAACTGCGCATCAGAAGCTCTTTTGGAGGCATCTAGACTATCATACTTTGCCTTCACTGTAGCAAGTTGTAACAATGCCTGGTCTAATTGCTTCGCAATTGCTTCCTTTTCTGCAGATGCAACCCTGGCTGCATCCTTTGCTTGATTGGCCAATGACAATGCTTCATCCTTTGACCTCTCCATACTATCCTTTTCAACCATTAAGGCGGACGTTTTTCTTTGGAGAGATTCCGCATGTGTGGACACGGTATCAGCATCTGATGCATGCCTTGCAGCAACACCCTGAGAATGCTTCAATTGGGACTTTAGGTCTGTAGAATTCTGCTCAGCCACAGCTCTCAACTGTGCTATTTCGTCCCTTGCAGACTTGTATTGTCTTTCAGCCTTCTCTTTTGCTTCTTGGGCCTGACTTAAAAGTTCTCGTGACTGTGTCACGTCACTCTCCATGGAAGAAAGTTTCCTCTTGGAAGACTGCAATTCAGACATCAAACTCTCTGACCTATCCTTCCAAGTCATCAGTTCATCATTCAAAATTTTCAGCCTATTTGAATCGGCAGCAGAATCTTTTCCGAATCCACCAGATAACGGCGACCGTACTGGCGTCCCCCGAGATGACGGAGACGACAACACTTCAATCTCTTTTTTCAAATCTTCCACCTGCTTCACCAAACCAGACACCTGCGGAGACATCCCTGCAGTATCTTTGAAGACTACAGGAGAATCCTTCGGTGCAATCACTGGGGAAATCGTCCTATTTTTCTTCGAGAGTTGCTCCTGCAAAGACGACACAGCATAGTCCTTTTGCAACAGCTCCTTCTTCAAACGATCATTGGCCTCTTCCAACCGAGTACATGACGATGATTTTACTGCATTTTCCTACAAAAGTCAAAAAGTGATATCATGAGGCGATGATTTACATGAATTCGTACACATATCGTCAACACACCTTGCGCAGATCAGCCAACGCCTTTTTACTCTGCTCCAACTCTTCCTTGACTTTATAGAGAGATGTCTCTATCATATCCATTTGAACAGTCTTTTTTGATAGTTCTGCACTCAATTTCTCCACCGTATTCCCACCAGGTCCTCCACCACGACTGCCAAACATGATTCCTGAATGTACGGTTCACGTGATATATCTGTCTTGTTCCTCGCAGAGGGATATCCTCGGATATCACTGACGTAGAATGGTTTGATGTAATTAAACAGAGTGTCATCTCCATGAAAGAGTGTCATATCTTGACATCCACCTGTTGTCTATGGACAGGTCCTTGCCATGAAGTAGGTCAATTCAACCTATCAAATAATGTTTTTGATGGGAGATATCTGTCGTTTATTGACATCCGGTCTCTGGGTGTCATGAAACCTACAAAACAGTGCCACAAATAGCAGAGTGCTATTTCATTATTACATACATACATACAAAATTACAAATAGTATGCTACCACGCACGGTTGCAAGGTGTCGAGTATCTCTCACACAGGCGTGGTTCTCTCATATCTCTCTTGCTACAACAACCAGTGTTGGTCAGCAACAGGGACACCACAGGTGTACAGGATTTCATCACATAGAATCATCTCGGTCGTTTCAGAGTACAATCGAGACATATAGCATCATGGATGACAAGCGTGGGGTATTTTATAACGAAGAGGCTATAGGAAGAACAATCAAGGGGGTTGTATTTGACATGGATGGTACACTGACAGTTCCATGCATCGATTTCCAAGAAATGAGACGGCGAGTCGGGGTAGAGGAAGGTGATATATTGCATGTTATTCATGGGTGGCCAGTAGAAAAGCAAGAAGACGCGTTTCGAAAGATTGCAGAGATTGAAGAGGAGGCCCTGGAAAAGTTGCAAGTCATGCCTGGGGCAGTAGAACTCTGTGCGACTCTGGATGAGAAGAAGACACCCAGAGCTCTCGTGACACGGAACGTGTCGTCTTCTGTCAAGTTTTTTCATGACACTGCATTTCCTTTGCCTCCCTTCCACCCTTCCATATCACGGGAGTGGAAACCATACAAGCCAGATCCTGCATCCCTGCATCACATTGCAGACTGCTGGTCTGTTGGCTCTGATGAGCTTGTGATGATTGGGGACTCTGCCAAGGATGATGTGGTATGCGGAAATGCAGCTGGTGCCGTCACGATCCTGTTGGATGAGAAAAGATTGTACCAAAGTAGAGAGGATCCGTCCTTGTTGAATGCCCGGCCAGATTTTATTGTGAATTCTTTACACGAAGCATCAACGGTGCTTCACCATTTCCTGCAGTTATCAGCACCATGATGTATATGTATATTTTATGCATGTTCTCCGACGTCAGAAACTTTGAGTAAAACTTTTGTATTCTTTCCCCTGTCCATGGCGTGATCTAGTGCCTCATCAAAGTCTGTGGCCAACTCATACTCTGTGACAGAGGCAAGCAACTTGTTACTTCTGACCAATTTCCCGATTGTTTCCACCAGGTTGGGAACTTTCTTTACATTATCAACCATCCACTTTCTCGTGTTAAATCCTCGTACCCGCAGTCCACCGAAAACCCATAGCTTCCAGTTCCAGTTGGGGCTTTTACCACTCATGCAACCATAAATGACCAGACTCGCTCCGTCTGCCAGGGCCTCGGAAATCCTTACACCCGATTCGCCCCCCACACAATCCAGACCGAGTTTTGGTTTTGCAAAAAATTTGAGCTTTGCGAGTGCTGCTTTGATGGAACCCTTGTCCTGGATAACATGCACGGCACCCAGCCTCTGTAACCATGCAGTTGTTTTCTCAACATCTGATGTCTCTGATGATATCACGGCAACCGTTCTCAGTCGAAGTAAATGACTCAATTGGATGACCAACTGCCCAATTGTACCGGTAGCACCATTGAGGATAACACAGTCTCCCGGCTTTAAGTTGGCATCCTCCAAAAGCCTGTATGCTGTAATCATCTCTCGAATCAGGGCTGCTTGGTCCATTGGCATGCACTCGGATGGAATCACCAGCACATCTTTTTCTTTCATCACTGCAAGTGATCTCCAAGTTCCAGTATTTGTCTTCAATGGTATAATCCAATCACCTTCCTTCACATTCTTCACGCCAGGACCATTCCTGAGAACAACGCCAACCCCATCATGTCCAGGTACACAAGGAGTGTTCAATGGTGGATCATTCCCATAGATACCACCAGTCTGAATCGTGTATAAATCTGCAGGATTGATTGGCATCACTCTCATACTTACCAACACTTCACCCCACTCGAGCTCCGCAGGAATATCCTGCATATCCATGGTCAAGACCTCTTTTGGTAGACCAGCACATTGGCATGTTACAGTGTAGGCCTTGATCTTGGGCAGTGGTACCGTCTCATATGACCCTTTGACTACTCCAAACTGGCTAATTATATCTTCTGATGTAAACGTCTGGACACCTTCCTGACCACGCGACCTCATCCATGCTTCAAACCCAGCAGTATGACTCTGGTCCACCTGCCTTACAGTCAACTGCTCGGACAGATTCGCTGTAGTCGGTTGCCCAATGGTCCCTCTATCTTTGAAATTACCACCACCAAATCCATCAATAAACTCCTCCTCCGCAGTCCTCATCACCTTGCCTGACTCATCATAGATTTTCCTCTTTTCCTGATCAGAGAGGGTCTCATAGGCCTGTTGAAGCAGGCGAAACCGTTCCAGACTTCCTCCCTTATCAGGATGCTCTTTTGTAGCCAATACTCGATATGAACGACGAATCTAAAAGTAAAAGATACGTATCTCATGAATGGAGTTCCCACGGATGTCTGATTGACGAAAAGTCAACCAATGTCTACGCAGAGACAAAGTCCCACAGACGTGGTCATCTCTATCCACACGTCCCTTGTATCAATATAAAATGTATTGTTTCGTACCTCTTTCGCCGTGGCAGTCTTAGAGACATCCAAAACTGCGTATAAGTCAACACTCTCCTGTCCCTTGACCATGGTGGTATCTTGCACAACCATTGTTGAATGAATGACTCTATGATTGTTTACTTATTGAATCTATGATTTTGATGTTATGATAATATATTGTCTAAGATATAGCACTGAGAGTGGCTAGACAGATCCTCCTGTATTTCTGTTTGGCAAAGTCAAACCTTGACCAATCAGCCAAACTTTAAAGTTTGGTTTCATTCAATCAAGCATTCAGCCATCATAGCATGGAATAGATACATGTTGATGTATTCTCAATACATGAGATACTTAGGATTGGTCTAGGATAGTACATTAAAGCTGTGATAAACGCAGTTGCTTTCAAACTTTCAGACCTAGTCTTGTCAGTCCAATGGATTTCTTATGTGAGAATGCACCAGATGGATCGGGTGTATTCTACATATTTCTATTCTATTCTAATCCATCTTATACATAGATTCGTATCATCGATACGATGATGAGGTTGACCTGTCATCGGCTGAATATGGCACCGTGTCGTAATTGTCCAATGACATGTCACTCAACACGTGACCACCGTAGGATACCAGTACCATGGTATCATCGCCGTTACAATAGAATATTTCAAGTATCAAATGATCAGTATAGTCTCATGGATCCAACCCGATGGACCACGAGATGCTTTTCTTCTTCTCCTCCTTCTCCAGCTTCTTCTTCTTGTGAGGTAACAGAGGGGAACCAGGGAGATATGATGTATATGATCCAGGGAGCTGATCTCAAAGATAATGCGTTATATTTGGGTGGGTTGGATAGGAGATTTGTTCTTGCATCCATAGGTGCCATGATGATGCCTGTTGGAGCGGTCATGGCTCTGGAGCAGTTGACACAGACATATCGGAGCAGCTCACAGGGGTTTGCGTTTTCGTACCCAGAATCTTTCGTGATAGCATTTGATAGGACATCAAAGAATATAGAGGATGGTGCAGTAGTGTCAGTAGGAGATTTTAAACGATTCATTACAGTCACGGTATTTGCAAGCCATATGCCTGTTGAAGGGAATGATTTTCTGGATGTGGAGACTGGATACGATATCTGTATCCGTCCTATTGTTGAATCAGATACTACTATGGGATTTCGCGTGATTCGAGAAGAGATGAAGGAATCATCTGGTGTGTTTGACTTTGAGTATGATCATTCTATTTGCAGAGGAGAGCAGATTGAATCCTCAGGTGGTATCCTTCGTTGTATAGTACGTGCAATACGTGTGCCTATATTCTTGTATGTATACTTTATACATGTGTATGTATTCATGCAGGGAAACTTTGGTCAGGATATTCCGGTGCAGAGGAAACATGTGATTGGGAGAGCCTTCTTTCCTGTCAATGCTTCTGGAAACAAGGGTGAGGTCTTACTGACCATGATGGCATCCATGAACGCGGATGATACTAGTGGCGTAGCAGAGAATACAAAGACACTGACATCCATAGTAGAGTCGTTTATACCATTATAGGTAGATGCATGCATGCATGCATAGATACCATATGGTATCCTGCTGTATCTTGCCCCCATGGCAAGGCAGCAAGGATTGTCAAGATACTTGACAGGAAACAATTCAAGATAGGAGGTTACGAGAAAGAAATCTGTATTATTATTTCTACTCTTCTATTTATATCTAAGCCTCATACGCGCTCAAGGACTCTGCGACGTGGTCTGTTGAATGGAACAATGAGCTAACAACAGGATTGAATTCAGGACCTTTGACGTTTTCTTCTATAGACACCTGATTCATATCATACAATTCGTATATTAATTTATAAGGAATACATGGCAACGAGTGATTCGTGTCAGACTCCTCGAGGGGATTCAAGTGGAGAATGTCAGCAACCGTCACTGGACGGGTTGACTCCAGGAGAGCGATTGCGGCACTTTGGAAAGGAAGTCTCTTCAAAGGTATGTATTACATATGTCATGCAGTAAAGACTGTCTATCTGGATACAGGCTCTACGTTTGCCTTGACAGATGGAGCGAATTTCAAACATCTTTTTGAAGAGCATGTTTCACTGTTGTAGGCACGGACAAGTTTGACACATGAATCAAAGATTCGTAGTAATAGTCGAGGAAATATGCGTTCATTGCGATTGAGTGGGGGAAGTAAGAGTGCAGGAGGAGGGGACAGTACTGTTGTGAAGGCTCTAGAAGAAAGACTTCGTGAACGTGAGGTGGAGTTGGACAGTGTGCAAGTGCGTTTGGAAGATTTGAAAGCAATGTTGACTGCACGGGATGATCAGGTGGCACAGCTGAAGAGTGAGGTGCATGAGAAGGATGTCTGTATTCGTGATGCAAAGCAGCAGATCAAGGCATTGGAGATGAGGTACACAGAAAGCGCTGCGCTTAGTCAAAAGTATATTTCAGAAGCGAGACTTTCAAGAGATGAGGAAGTTGGTCGCCTAGAGGCAGAGCTGGAAGCTGCAAGGAAGGCACACAGTGGTCGAGAGGAGATGTTGGAAATGGAGTATAGAGATGGCCTTGCTTCTTTGGAGAACTCAATGGATGCCATCAAGAGCACGAATGCACAATTAAGACAGGAGAATGAGGTGCTGCATTCGACCGTCAAGAAAACTGAGGCCCGTGCTAGAGATGCAGAGAGGGAAACTCAGAGAGCATTGAATAGGTTTGAGGCTGCGATCAAGAGTTTAGAGCAATTGGAACATCAGTATTCAGTTTTGGAAGAGGATGCTAAGGAGACGGAAAATTTGAAGATGCAGAGAATTTTGGCTCTGGAGCAAGAAGTTGAGGATTTGAGAGTGTCCAAATCACATGCATTGCATGAAGCACAGAGAGATGCCGCCAAGCAGAATCAAAAGCTTGAGGAATGTCTAGAATCATTGGAACGCTCTGAGAAAATTCACAGAAAAGCTGAATTATCGGCGGCTGAGCTGTTGCATCGTGAAAAGACAATGGAAAGCAAGCTAGGACATGTGGAGGCATTGTATGACAAGGTGCTCTCAGAGAATCACGCCCTCCAGGATGACTTGGGCAAAGCGCATGGTGAGATTCAAAGACTTAAAGGGTCTCTTGATGGTAGCTCGAGTGTATCCAAATCCATGCAGGACATGCTCAAAACGTATGAAAGGGACAATGCATCCCTGGTTGAGGAGCTGAATGTGATGAGGGGACGAATCCGGGTAGCAGAGGATGAGAACCAAAAGAAAATAGAAAGCATTGACATGTTGAGAAAGCAAGGTGCTCGACTTGAGGAAGAGATCAAGAATAAAACAAATGCAGCCCTTGCTGGAAAGACAGCTCTTGAGAAAGAACTCGAGGTTTTACATGATGATGTCCGAACAAAAGAGAAATTATGGCTAGCAGAGAAAGACTCTTTGAAAAGGGAGATAGAGGTATTGCACGCGAAAGTGGAAGTGTTAAGCCAGCGATCTACCGTGAAACAAGATGTTGCTCAGCATGTTTCTGGCCCAGGACAGGAGTCACCAGAGGTAATCTCACTCAATCAAGGCGAGGTGGAGGCATCTATCAGTGATGAAGCAAATAGTATTTCGTTCGGAGATGCCATGAATGGAGAGAAGGATGCGGGAGAATCTGCATCTCCAACCCCTGACAATTTCATGACTCCCATGGCATCAAGGAGCAAGCAAGACTTGAGAGACCAACTGACTGCTTTAAAACTTTCCATATTAGATTCGACATCTCGGCAATCAGTCACCAGACCACGTGTAGATTCAGGGGAACGTGGGTACCTACGGTCGTACGTTCCCGAAGAAGAAGACGATGACAGTGATACTTCTTCTTTGGACGAGGAACAGTCGGATCCACTGTCGAGGGCACGGCATCAAGTGACACGTGCAAAGCAATATCTTAGCAGGTTATCTGCAATTGACACATAGTTACATATTACTATATTTTGAGTGTGTAAAAAGCACTTGTATGACAGGTTTGTCGATCCATCGCCTGTCTCAAGGAAAAGTCCATAGGGGGGCTTCACTGTCAGAAAAAGCACCAATGCCACGCAAGGCATCCATGATATGGTTCCGAAAGGTATTTCTATGTTTTTACATGATTATTAAGCATCAATGCATGGTGGAATATTCAGGCGAAAGACTTGATGGACATGGCCTTTGAGTGGTTTTTGACCACAAGTTACACATATTCCAATTGCAGGGCCTCCGTTTGCACGACAATCCAGCACTTTTGGAAGCAATCAAGGATGTTGAGAACATGTATCCTGTCTTTGTGATCGATCCTCACTTCATGAAGCCGGAAAAGATTGGGGTGAACCGAATTCAGTTCCTTCTGGAGTCGTTGACAGATTTGAAAGAGTCACTAATTGCTAGGAACTCAAGGCTTATTGTCCTGCGAGGCAAGCCAGAAGATATTTTAATGGAGAAGATGGAGGAATGGAATATAAGCAAATTATGTTTCGAGTATGACACAGAGCCATATGCTACCCATAGAGATGCACAGGTCTGTAGAGCGGCACAGGAAAAGGGCATTGATGTTTTCACTCCGGTGTCTCACACACTCTATGATCCGCGCATGTTGATAGCTAAAAATAAAGGGAAAGCTCCGCTCACGATGAAATCATTCGAATCCTTGGTGAATTCAGTCGGTGCTGCCCCACCTCCAGCTGCAGACCCTCCATCAAAGCTTCCTGCACCAGAAGGTGACACGTTCGAGAAAAATCCATATGATGTCCCATCTCTTACAGAATTGGGATATGATTCATATACAAAAGATATTAGAAAGCCTGTCCTGGGGGGAGAGACCGCTGCATTATCCAGAATGGCAAAATACCTTGCTGATATTGACTGGGTTTCAACCTTTGAAAAGCCCAAGGGCAACCCTACAACCTTCACTCCCTATCCTGCCACGACACTCCTTTCACCGTACTTAAAGTTTGGAAATTTATCTGCTCGCTTATTCTACCAGAAGCTGGGAGAAATTTATGCAATACAAAAGGGGAAACATACAAAGCCTCCAGTGTCCCTCCTGGGCCAGCTTTATTGGAGAGAATTCTTCTACTGCGCGAGTGTTCACGTAGAAAATTTCGATAGCATGAAAGGAAATCCAATTTGCAAGCAAATTGATTGGGAAAAAAATGATGATTTCTTAAAGGCGTGGGAGTTGGGGAGGACTGGGTATCCTTGGATTGATGCAATCATGACCCAACTCCGCCAGGAGGGATGGATGCATCACTTGGCACGGCATTCAGTGGCATGCTTTTTGACAAGAGGAGATTTGTATTGCAGCTGGGAAGACGGTAGAGATGTGTTTGATAAATATCTTCTTGATGCCGATTGGGCAATTAATAGTGGGAATTGGATGTGGCTTTCTGCATCTGCTTTTTTCTCCCAGTACTTTCGAGTGTACTCCCCAATATCTTTTGGAAAGCAGTATGACAAAGAAGGCAAATATATCCGAAAATATCTTCCTGTGTTGAGAGACATGCCAGCAAAGTATATATATGAGCCTTGGACAGCACCTGAGCATATTCAAAAGGAGGCGAAATGTATTGTAGGAGTCGACTATCCAAAACCAATTGTTGACCATGCAACAATCCACAAACAGAACATGGCCAAAATGAAGCAAGCATACGAGAAGAACAAGGAAGGAGGTGTCAAACGAAAAGCTACATGATTAAATATTTCTATAGGGTATGATGTCAAAGCCGTTGGCTGGCCAGAGTGCCTAAGAATCAATTATACATGCCCCATGGACACTATGCACTCTGTTGTGTTGCCCATGTTTGGTCCTCGGCAAGGCATGCGTAATCAATAATATGCGAGAAGAAACGTATTGCATCAAAATATTCATGCACGCTAACCTTTTCATCTACCCCGTGTATCATGGCCAAATCATTTCTACCGATTCTCAAAGAAAATGGTGAAAAGCGAATGATTTTTTGGGGGGCAATCTCATGGAACCACCTGGAATCAGTCATACCGGTAAGAAGCAATGGGTGGACTGGCATTGCGTTCACATGTACACCTGTTTCTCCTTCTTGAGGAGATTCAGACAACGTGCGATGACTTAGAACATTTTGAATAACTTGCTTTACTAAGTTGAATTGAGGAGAATCTGCTGGTGTGACTGTCCCATCAGGATACTGCACAGATATGTCCTCAATTGTAACATCATCCTTGAAAGGTTTTGTGACAGTATGTAGATAATCTTTGACAAAACTTCTTGAGTCACTCGGCAGCGTCCTAATATTAACTTCGATCGACCCATCCTGTGGAAGTACATTGCCTGCTCCCTGTCCAGCCTGAAGGTTAACTATCCCTGCAGTTGACCTGACCAAGGCACCAAGTGCTTTGCCACCTTTAGAGCCCAGTATTTGACCCACGATTGGATTAATAATTGCATTATCAACATGTTTTAAAAGCCAAGCAGCCGGCCAAAAAGTCAGGGATTCACCGATGGATTTCACCATATCTGTTGCAGGTGATTCCAGTTTTGTTGGCATTGGGTTTCTCTCCAACGTGGACACAATGGCTGCCAATCTTGATGCAACGGTCTTTCCTGAACCAGTGTCAGGAAGGGAAGCATGTCCTCCCGATCCTTTGACTGTAATCTTCCAGTTCATGGCAACTTTCTCTCCAGTACCAACAAAAGCAAACGGACTGTGCAACCCAAGCCTTCTCAAACTGTCTGCATTGTCCATGACTACAAAACCACCTTCATCAAGTACCAGAGATGGACGTATGTTCTTTGATTTCAACTCTTCTGCCATTGCTCGGGCACCAAAACCACCAACTTCTTCATCATGACCAATAGTCACAATCACAGTTCGTTTTGGAAATACCCCTTTCATCAACAACTGGTTGATTGCTTCGATAATAGATATAGCCGTGAATTTGGTGTCTAAAGTACCTCTACTCCATACGTAATCATCGGCGACCGTGCCAGAGAATGGAGGATACGTCCAGTTACCAGCATTTGCAGGCACCACATCAAAATGCGAAATCAAGACAATTGGATCCAGGTCTTTCGATGTTCCCTTCCATGTGAACATTAAACTGTACTGGAGAAATTTTTCTACTTGTACCTTTGAAAATACCAGGGGGAAATCTTTTTTCAACTGTGCATGGAATTGCTCAAAGATCTGCTCCCCTTGTTTGGATACATGAGTTGGGATTTTCAACGCATTCAAAAATCGTTCAAGACATGCATCCTTATCTTGGATATCCATGGATTGGAGTTTAATCACCGCATCATGCTGAGGAGACGAACCGGTCCATAGAGAATCCAAAAGGTCTGGTATCTCAACTATCCACTGTGTGCTTTTCCGTGCCACGTCAACCAGAGGAACCTTCCAAGATCCACCCAGAAATAGCGTTATACAATAGACACTTGCCACTGTTACAGTAAAGAAAATCTTCAAGGACATCATGGATAGACCCTCTGGTGCACGCTTCTCCACAACCCTTGTCTTTCGACTGTTTCTTGCCATCACATTCACGTTGATATTTGCCCACCACCTCGTTGCTGATTTTGATTACTACTGTGATATATATAATAAATCCTCAAGGGTATTCATATTTGTTTAGGGACTCTATTGGCAGGTATCCAGATATCACAATAATATCTCCCTTTACATGCTCCTGGACAACCAAGGTAGTTTCTCAGATATGAGAGTCTAGCATGTACTTCCTCCACTATGGCAGAAAGAACATCCTTTTCGTACGATGTGAGCTTCGTCATCCATTGGTTCTTCATCAATCAGTACTAGTATATAAAGGATTCATACCTGTTCCATGCACCAGGGTACATGGCCTAGTTCATCTGATCTTGCCAATAACTACAATGAATCAGCCTGTTACAGGCTGGGGTAGCTACCCTATAGATCTATAGAGTGACACGTGTCATAACAGCCGAACCTTGGATCTCTACAAGGTGAGATTTAGAAATGGATCTCTTGACCTCTCGATCACATCACTATATTTACACAGTATATAGTATGTAATATCATAATACACATGCAGTTGAGGTGGAATAACAAATGAGTATCACATTGACACAGTGCAGACCTGAACAAGGAACTATGGGGTTTTCCCAATTTCTACTATGCCTATATGGGGCCGTCCTCGTGCTTCTTGATGCATCCTTGTGCATTGCAATTGAAACGAAGGGGGAGTATCCATTTCCATTCATGGTAACGGCACCAAATGGGACAAGCCTTGAGTTTCCTGCAAAGAATACCTTGTTCATCTGCGATGTAACCGGGTCTAATGCTGATGGAACAGTGATGGAATATCCCAAGGTATTGACATTGGCAAACCAGACATGGGTGGAGGGAAATAGACTGATCATGTCCCGGATCCCTGTTGTGAATGGCTCTGAAACCATGAATGCAGAATTTGAAATGACTGTCAACATGACTAGTAGGAGAATGAAGGGCAATGGGATACCCAATCATCAAATGGGCACGTATCCAATACCCAACAACACACTTGCATACCAAGTCTATGGCTCACTTCCTGCACAAGGATACGCCAATGCTGCTGAGATTCCAACATTGCCCTACAATTTGGACATAACAGTACCTAGATATCCTACTGTCAGCGATGATGGCCCGTTCTGTCTCACTCCTGTCCTTATTGGCGTCGCAACTCAGACTGGAGCAACATGGCACATTGAGTATGCACCTGATCAAGAATACCAAGCCGTAGATCCCAATGCAGCTCTGTTTACAGATCGTTGCTGGGGTCATCCGTATCAGACAGAGTATCACTATCATGGATACTCATGGAAATGCTTCCCAGACCAGGGTATAGAAGGAACTCACTCTCCTTTGTTTGGCTATGCATTGGATGGTTTTGGAATCTATGGACCCTACTCTCTCAATGGGGTGCTCGTTAGTAATGATGATCTGGACCAATGCCATGGGCATACTCATGAAATTGTATGGGAGGGAGAGACTGTTGCCATGTACCATTATCATGTCAACAACGAGTACCCTTACTCTATTGGATGCTACAAGGGACAACCAGTGATGATTGACCCAAACCAGAGTGGCAAGGTTTCCCTGCCTCTCGCCATACAGCGAGATTCTGTCTGTTCAGGATACCAGCAGTAGCTGGACAATGCCCTCGACTGTCTTTTCAGTCACTATAGGTCTCTTGATAGCTATAATTGTGTAGGATGCTAGCCATCCAAGGAGCTTCAAGGTAGTAGTGGACTCCTGATTCACATATGTAAAGTTTCAGCTGAAACCAAACACAAGCACGTGCCTCTCTCAACACCGCCGAAACAGTGAAATAAACAAACCCTACGACACGTACCATTAGATCTAATATAAACCCTTACTTATAATACTACCATAATCATAATACGTTCGTATGGCTATGTCTAAACCATCAGCAAGGGCGCACCCTGACGATGTTTTACGTCTTCAGACGATTCGAGGGCAGATTGAAGCACTCGAGGCACGTCATGTGGAAGATATGACGAATGAGTACACCATTAAGGTACTTCAATCGGAAAGGTCTGCTTCTTTTGCACGAGAACTGCTTGATTCGATGGAAAAGGAGGTTGCTGAGAGCCCGACGAAACTCTCGGACGGCAAGTCACGAGAGTTGGATGAAGCACGTAAGAACTTCACGAGGCTTAGTAGCGATGCTATGGAATCTAAAAATGCCTCAACAAGTATTAAGAGTGATATGATGGTTTTGAAACGGTTGAGGAGGGACGAATCGCAACTATTGCACTCAATCTTTTCTGATCCAGAGTGGAATGGAAACGAAGTTGTTCGTGCATACTACGATGAAATCAACAATATTCGGGGATCTCTTGGTATCCTGCAGGAAAAAGTTGCTCATATCAATACGGCAAAAGTATATGTTGAAATGGCGATGAGAGGTGCTCAGGCTTGCCAAGAAGCGTCTGGGGTATCGGAGGCTCTGCATCTTTTGTCCAACAGTCAGCAATATCTCTGTAAATCTAAAGAGGCGTTTGCTGAGATCAAACAATGTATACCCGATTATTTGTTGCGAGACATGTCGGCATCAGATCAACAGGCGGTTGTCTCCCATGCAAGAAATCTTTATGATGTATGCCAGCATGCTCACCTATGTGCAACTGATGCAGGGCACAGGGTCCATGAGGAGCGAGCAAAAGAAGAAGCGAAACTGCATGAAAAGGAACGTGAATTGATAAAAATTCAACGTGACCTCGTTATTGGGTCTGCGAAACAAGATTACTAGGATAAATATCTGGCACCCTGCCATCACGTATTTTACTCATTATAGCTAGTTCATCCACCCTGTAACATCATTCAAGAACTTTGGAAGTCTTTACATTGCTTAAATTAACAATGAATCATGCACAATGGAGAAGGCTTCACCTTTCTTTCAATAATTTGATTAGCTTGACAATGCCGGATTTTCTCGATCCCTGGTTAACCAAAAGCCTGTCTGCTGGACCTGACAAAGAGGAGATACTTCCTTAGTTTTACAACCTGAGGAAAGAAGATCTTCTGGATCTTCTTAGTGCTGGGCCTGGGGAGTATCCAATTGGCTCAGGCAAGGAACCAGAAGAAAGAGTGGCCTGGATGCCACCAATGTTGCTACCAGTTCCCAAACCAGTTCCAAGAATGTTCAAGGTGGCATTAGTTGGCGAGTTCAACTCTGAGAAGACCTCTGCAGCAGTGAAAATACTCTCGTACTGAAGAACAGCTTCTGGAACTGCACTTCCTGGTCTCACAGCGACAACATCACATGTTCCTGGGGCCAAAGCGAGGAAATTCTTGCAAAGCTGGGCCTTCTCGGCAGCTCCAAAGGTTGCTGGGGTGTAAGAGAGATAACGAACAAAGGCAGTCACAGTTCCTGATGGTGGAGCAGCCTCAATGCACTTTGAAAACTTGCCAATAGTGGCTGACACAAAGCACTGGTATGTGTTGCTTCCTCCGAGTGGCACATTTGTGATCTCAGCCTCAACATAGGATGGCTTCAAAGGCAAGTATGATGACACCTCACCATCTCCTGCAGCTGGTCCATTGCATCCCTGAGTTCCAGCGACGCACTTGACAGAGAATGTTGTTCCTGGGAAGTTTGGTCCAGTTTTGAATGCCACAGTGATGTTTCCAAGGTTGGAGACAGTTGTATTCAGGGCCACTGTAGTAATCTGTGGCTTTCTGATGGCAGTCAAAAGCCTGCCCTCGGGATCTGCAGCACATCACAACAGTTTTACGACATAGTTGTAGGTTGGTAGGCGGGGTCAACGCTTGGCGGGAACTTTGGCGGGAACCTACTAGTACTTACTAGGTACTCCTCAGAACTGCCCAATACACCAGGTGCCCGAGTAATAATAAATTATTGTGATATATTTTCACCCAAATTTGCCCGTTTCATAGATAGAATGAGAGCACAGCATACCTTGACCACGAACGGAGGTTGCCACGATGGCAAAGCACAGCACTGCAATGAGAGTTTTCATCATGATAAACAAATCTCAAGTTCTTATTGTATAAAATATTCTTGTTTGTAAAGTATTTACAACCTTTGCAGCATATATTTTTGGATATCAAATGCAGACGTTCCACTTCATCAAGTGATCATCCGCGTTGTTAGCAAAAGTCAACAAATTGGTTTGATGGTCCAAGGAACTTCAAAATCCCCTGAGGAACGGGCAGGGCAGGCATGGATTCCTCTTATGCGACTCCATGAGGATGCATGAAGTATACAGATTGATATTCGAGCATGATGCTCATGCAATATATAGCATATGCTTCTAAAATGTTCAGTCAAATATTCTACAAACTGGGGGAGTCTGCAGAAATCGAGGCAAATGGGAATTCAAAATTTTGCCATGGCAAAATTGGTGGCCACCTGTAGGTTGGAAAAGAAAAATGGTATCACTTCTTGGATCCTTTTGTCGACGTCGAATCTCCATCAAATTGGTTTGGAAATATCCTAATCGTAATTCAACTATACAAATTTACTAAAAATACGCTATGAGAGGGGCATGCTGCGAGCCTGGTGTGAGTGGCTCAGGTGTTCCCCATGTCAGCAGGATTGGCGTCAATGGTGTTGGACGTTGTCGAGTCACTCGGCCACACTATCTTTCACCAAATATATCAAGAGAGATGTATATTTCATGCCTGATATATGGGAATATCTATCGTAATACAGTCATTGCCGGAGCAGGGAGGGCTGCGACTGATATCCGAAGAGCAGGCAAGCAAGAGAGACTCCTGTCTGGGGGATTTTTAGAGATGGCAGAAGGGGCTCAACCAGGTGACTTGTTTGTGGTGACGTTAGATGATGGAGCGAAATGGTATTTTGAGGCAATTCGTGGAAAAAAGAAGAGTCTGAGGTTTGTGTGTCAAGGTGAGCAGTTCCGAGTAGTGGATGGTGTGCTTATTTCTGAAGGATTTTATCCGAAACTTTCGGATCCTTGGGTGAAACGACACACACTGCTCGTCTCATGTTTAGAAGAGATTCGTAGATTGCAAAAAGGTGGAGATATACAACTACCATCGGCGAGGCTTGCATCTCCACAGCAGGAGAGCAAGTCATACACCGTGGAACTCGTGACAACTATGGCCGAGTTCGAACAGGAAGTTCGATGTGACCCAAGTCGTTGGTGTGATGGTACTGGTCCAGATGATGCTGATCTAAAAGACGTTGATCAATCCTTATTGTCCACTGGGGAATTACTTGCACTCTTGCACGGAGACAGGGGTGTGGCACTTTTGCAACTTTCGCTTCCGGCTGATATGGGAGGCAATCGCCTTCCTCTTTTGCGCCCCTTTATTTTTGAAATACTTAAAAGAATTGATGAAGCCAAGGATATTGTGGTGCATCCCTCCAAAATATCAGGTGGAGCGGCGTCATCATTTGTGATTGCTGCAAAGCGACAACCGTTTATATCATGGGCAGCCTATTTGTCAGGTTTAGGAGTCCAAGCATCCATTGTCGCTGAGAGCGAGTTTTATAAAATGATTATTGGACGGATGATGGGGTATCGAATACAAAATATAGAGCATCACATACGTTCTACAGGTGGTTCACTTGACCCGAGCGTGTACAGCTTGGTGGATAGGGAGTTGACAACTCTGTCCAAAGTAGAGCCTATACTTCCTTGGAAGTAAATGAATATAAATCGCTTCTAATGTAATGTTAAGATTTTCATATTTAACATCTATGATACATATAAAATTGAATACTACTGAGGGACCCTATCATTCGATGTGTGTGACATGGGATAGAAAGCTGATGCAGGGGACATGCCCCAAGGAGACCCATGGTCTGTTGATGGTGAATCGTGGATAATCGGAATTCCTCCTGTTGGCGATCCTCCAGCTGCACCATGAGCAAGAATAGAAGCTTTCAAAGCACCCGGAAGTCTTCTGCTAAGATATCTTCTCCCTCCACTGCTTACAGATGAATCTGGCATGCTTCCAAAGCGGGTTCGTTTCATATCATCATCAGAGTCAGATGATGATGAAAGATGCAAAGAAGAATCACTGTCACTGTTTGTGTCACTTTCATAACTATTTAAGTCTTCATCGCTAGATCCACCAACTATTCGCCCGTCTTCCCCGTCATCAGGCACTGTCGCAGTTGGATGTCCTTTTCTCCATTTGACATATGTTCTGGGTAAATCAAGAATGCTGGCAGATCTCCGCAAAAGGTACGGATCGAAAGGGAAAAAGATTTCTAACGGCCTTGAATAGCGACCACCTGTCTCCGAAATGACTATTCGAGTTTCCCACTCTGAAATAATTGTTGCAACATCTCTGTGACCAAGAGTATTTGCCTGGCGACCAAACTCAATCACAACTGACTTGGCACAAGAGGACAGAGGATCCAAGGAGTGCGTTAACAGTTTTGGCATGACATCCCGAAACAGACGATGAACTGATCGAGCACATATTTCTTTCAAATTTCTTCCATCTGCTTCAAATGACATGGTGATATCATCCATGCCACCCAGTGTGGGATCACCATCATAAGTCCCGTTAGCTCGCCACAGTGGCTCCATATGGTAGCACAGCGCATACAGCAACGCTTGACACGCCGCATAAAAAGATGCATGTCTTGAAATTGCCTCATGATTATTAACTAATATTCCAGCGGAAGGAATTGGTGGCAAGCCTCCCCTTCTATCCTCTTCTCTGGCATATCTCATGCACCAGTCAGCTAATTTGTGAAAGGTCTCAATGACGGTTACTTCTGGAATAAATGCAGCTCTCGCTAAAAATGAACCTATGTACGCAGCAGATGCACTTCGTACTATTTGAGCTTGATTCTTGTCAGCAAGTTTCTGGAGTAGGAGATGCAGCAAGCTCTTTGAACAGTACACTGGAGAGGTACTTGCAACATAAAACACCACAAATTGAGTAAACTTTGATCTATGAGTCTGCAAAACGATTCCTTCAAAAGCATCCAACAAGGCTTTCCAGACATTTTGAACTTCTCCTCGGGATATTCTGTGCCTCAAGTGGGACAGTGTTAGCTCCATGAGAGAATCCATCTTATCAGCCATTTCATCTACCTGAATATCATCACCTGCATTTGCTTGTTCATTTGGAGCAGGGTTGATCACCTCCATTTCACGACACCCTTCCCATCCACCCCGTTGTTCATGAGTTCCAAGACACGCTTCACCTTCACTCATACCTTCAAGATCAAAGATATCTGGCTCGTCAAACCTCCGTGGTGACTCGCCCTTTATTTCCTCTCTTGCCTCTTCTGTCATCACCTCTACTATATCTTCCCATTTAATATCTACGTCCACGTCTATCAGATGAGCAATCACTGCAGGTATCAAACCATCACCAAGACCATATCCGTGCGGTCCTTCGACAATCGCAAACACCCCTCTAAGATACAGGCAATGCACACCGCGATCCCTCATCTTATGTGGCAGGTTGGAAACTAGCAGCGGTAAAAGACGAGGTGCAGCAGACGGTACCATCTCTATAACTCTTTTCACAGCATATACAATAGCATCCTGGATACCCATTTCTTCGACAGAAGGACTCCAAGAGTTGCCAGGATTTGGGTCTGCTGCGGACCCCACTGGCGGAGGAACCAGTGAGTACACCAGCACATGAAGAGAAGACTGCATAAAAGACCCATTTACGACAACAGCCTGACAAATAAATACTAGCACAGCCTCTCGAACCAACGCTCCTACGTTCCATAACCCAATATTCAAGATTTCGGTGGCAAGAACGTCATGATGAGCCTCCTTCACCAGGGCCAGGCATCGAGACACCCCTTTGAGCAACGCCACTAGCTGCCTTTCAGACGCCACATCCACTACAGCAGAGTTTTCACAAATCTCTTTCAGGCGAACCAACTCCTGCACCAGCCTGCACCATGTCAAGGAAATCATTGTATTATATTCACAGGCCCAACTACACACACACACACAAACAAAGACTCTCCACGTACTGGTCATACAACGTCGTCCCACTTCCAGACGATTTCAGTAACAGAGCATCTTGAACAAATTGTTTCAACAACTCTTCAGATTCCTCCACTTCTACACGAGATGAGAAGATTTCATAAGACATGAGACTCGCATGCGTTGCCTCCACCAAAGTACCATTCAACCCACCTGGATTCGAAGATTCCATTATATCCTATGCTATTCTATTTTATTCTTTCTACCCTTTGTTCACAATCATGCATGCGTGGTGATGTTCAATGGGGTGGTTCTGCTGATGAGTAGAATCAAATACCACACGAGGCTCACTGGGGACGTATCCACTGTAATGTGGATATTCCATATGGTATTCAATAAACAAATAAATGAAATGTAATCATGAATGGATGATATCTAGAGCATTACGTACTTTATCCATGGTTCTCACCACTGCTAGTCAGACCTGGATGATTGCAATGACATGTCATTTTGTACACAACGTTACATTGATAGCCACCCACTGATCGTATGTACTATGCCATCTATCCTTGGACAGACAGTTACACCCTACTACTGGAGTATATAGACCTGGCCTGGTTGTCATGACAATCATGCAGGTTAAAACGTTTGGTTATTGTCTCAGACTGTTCATGTTCATGTTCATACCCAAACACCAGGTATCATTGCTAATGTATTCCAATTATTAAGAATAGTTATAACATAGTAACAGAGATACACTCATGGGTGCGGATGAAGAGATGAAGAGTGTTCAAAACGACGATCCCACGGAGGGAGGCAAACCTCTTGCACAGGACACAACCACGAATAACAACACTACTGCTGATGTTCAGAATATAGTAGATGATACCGAGAAACAACATACTGATGGAAATACAGGTGGGGAGGACACTACTGCAGAGAAACGTAAACGTCGTCGAGAGGCTTGGGAGAAGGCGAAAGAAGCTGGGCGCCGTTTTGACCTGCACCGTGGGCTTGGAAATATTCTTCGTCGTTCAGAGGACTTGTTTGTCGAGGTACGTTGCTCCATAGGATAATATAGGGTTGTTGTCTTGTTGCTTATGCTACACCTGTTATGCAGACTGAGGGGTTGAAGAAGAGGTTGCATGTTCCTCTTCCCAAGGAAGAGGATATCCCCGAAGAAGAGGTGGCACATCTCGTCAGAGCACATGAGAAAAGGTTGATGGATATGCTGGGGACGGTGTGTAAGAAGATACTGAATGGTATCATGGCGAACAAATGGTCATGGCCTTTCAATGCCCCTGTGGATGTGAATGTGTACAAGGATTACCTGGAAAAGGTGACGACGCCGATGGATTTTGGTACAATTAAGAAAAATTTGGATACTGGACGGTATCGTCACCCAGAGCAATTTGTGGAACATGTGCGGTTGGTGTTTAATAATGCAAGGATGTATAACAAGCCTGGTTCCGATGTTCATGTGATGGCAAAGACATTGCAGGAAAAGTTTGAAGATAGATATGCGGCAAGTATTGTTCCCCGAATTGTGGAAGAGACAAAAAGGAAGGATGCTGAAAAGTTGGAGTGTCGAAGACGGATGGCAGAGAGAGCTGCGCTGGGTGGAAGAGAACAGGCTGATGGAGAATGTGCAGCGTTGATTCAAGCGATTGATTCTTTGATATCTGACATTGATATAGAGAAAATGAAAGCTGCCGCAAGCTGTGCTCCTGTTGATAGAAAGACAAAGGAGGATATCTGTCAAAAGATTCAAAAACTGCCAGAAGAAGAATTTGGGCATGTGCTTGGGATTGTCATGCATCACTATCCTGGTGTGAAATCGTCGACGGATATCGCTTTTGATATAGAAACATTGGATGCCCTCTGTCTTCGACAGATCCTGGATTACCTGCGACACTATGAAGAAGAGGAGCCCAGAGGCAACTGGCCTCCTCCTGCACTCTTATCTTCATCATCTCTTCCTACTCGCAGTGCCATATGAGTTTGCATGTATTATGTATTACTGCATACGTATGTATTATGTATTACTGCATACGTATGTATTATGTATTACTGCATACATACCGGTATATATACTATCTGTTACATGTAGTAAAAAAATGACGTGAAAGTATTCTCATCTATCCCTGGGCAAACCGTTTCGTCCATTCCACTGCAGTCTTATCATGTTCTTCCTTATCACTAAGCAGCTGTTGAGCAATATTTGGAACCAGGGGATCACCGGGATTGGGATCTGTCAACAATGAGCAGATTGACAAGAGAACTTTGGACACTGTCAGAGCCGGACTCCATTGTTCTTTTAGAATATCTAGACAGATTGATCCATTTGAACTGATATTGCAGTGATATATACGCGTTTTGAATGTCACCTTTGGTGGTTTGAATGGATAATCAGGGGGAAAGTGGATATCTAGAAAGAAGACACCACCAGCATAAGGGGATCCTGCCAACACACCAACACACGTCAGGGATCATACGTTCATAATCAAATGCTTGTAAAATATACGTACCAGATGGACCCATGATCGTGGAGACCCATTCATAGATATTATCCCCCTTGGGTCCGGCCGAGCAGTTACATGGGGGATCAAGACTGATCTCCGCAAGCTCCTTTTGGATTCGTTTCGCACTGCTGCTGATTCTTGACATCTGTATATAATCGTTTCCGTTGTTTCTGACCCTGATACCGCCACAGTATGTTTGTTCCAAATTCAAAAACTGACGCAATCAAATCCAAATCCTGTCGTTTTCGTTAGTTCTGTGGATGTATTTGTATATCGCTATTGTTCTGATATCATATAGTATTAAAATAATATCACGAATCCAACATGAATATCTTATAATATTCACGAACGACACGCGTGTTTTCTCCTTCATTCTTTTTCTCTTCTGTTGTATGACTGAGGAGTATTTCTCAATCATAGATCTACGATCCAGTCAGCTCTAGGTTGTTGTTCTGAATGATGATGTCATGGTGGAGTATCAGATCATGGGCACGTGATTGTTCAAACTGAACCAAACTTGGGGAACCCCCGTCTACCAGGTACCACTGAGTTTGAGATGACCCAACTGACAAGAAGAAAGATGATGGATGTTGTCTTTTTCATGATACTCATGAGTGCATCTCTCAGTATGACGTACGTATACACATGTACTACTATAGTAATCTCTCCAAGCATCAAGTGTAGTTGCAATAGCCTAATTAGGCCACTACCTTTATAAAGGTAGCCCAAGGCTGATCGTCATGTTCAAATCTGGATAACATGTCAAACATTATTGGCAAAATCTCATTCATTTGATAAACATTTACTTTCATATGTATGAAAAGTAGGATAGTATTGTTTACTTTCACGTTTATGGGGTTTATCTGCCTTAGATTGCTCATTCACACATCTGTCTGTCTGTGAACCATCTGTAGTATCAACTGTGGTATCTCTGAGTGGTAGCATTGCTGCAGATGATTTTGTAATTTACATCTTTTGATCGGTAATAGTTTGATTTGGTGGGATGATTGGGCTCAGTCATCATCTCCCAATGGTACATTGGAAGAGTGCGTCTTTGGATATCTTGACGTCCAGGCGCCTCGTGTTGGCTCATCGTGGGTCCGATGTCCAAGCAGAGCCTTTGATAGATGCTTGTTTGAGGCACAGATATAATGATGGGAATTCAAGCTGGTGTAGTAGCGGTAGTAGCGGTAGTAGGTATCCCTGTACCAGGGGAAGTAGGGTTGTGGGAAAGTGTGCGCATGTGGAGCAATCTGTAGAGCCTGTTACATGGGATTCCAGCTCTTCTAGCAATGGAAATGGAGTCAGCATAGAGAATAGGGAGGTTGCTGATACCAATGGACGGAGGAATAATGACGCTGCAAGTAGTAGTGGGATGGGTGGCAGCAAGATTACATCAATCAATCAGGCAAAGTGCCAGTTGAAGTTTGTCATCCCAAACCTACTGAGTGGATGTATCATAGGAAAGAATGGATCTAATCTAGAACGTATTCGAGAACGGACTGGGGCTTTTATTCAGGCAAATGCTCCAGGATATGCTGTGCCTTCAAAAAGAGAGAGGTTTATAATTGTTGCATCAGATTCCATGGAGGCATGTGTTCAAGGAGTGGTGCTTATGTTGAAGTCAATTGAGGCAGAGAATAAATTAGAATTGATGAGGAATTCCGGCGATGGATGTTTGTATCTGAAACAGATAATACCTGGTGGGTGTGCTGGTAGTCTGATTGGTATCAAAGGGTACAACCTGGAAAGATTGTCAGAGCAGAGTTCTGCCCATATACGTGTCGATCCAAAACCAAAAAATGCAGGGTTTGTTCCTTTTCGGACTGTGTCATATGCTGGGTCTACTCTAGACCAGTTGATTATGGGCCTGCGAGGGGTGGTCAGCTGTCTTGAGGAAGATGAGCAGTATCCAGAACATATAAAGGAAATCAAATCGGTCGCATTGAAAGTTGTTGCAATTCCTGAAGGTAGAGTTGGATCTCTTATTGGCCCAAAAGGGCTTCATTTGCATTCTTTGCAGCAGGTGTTGAGATGCAAGCTCTCCATTTCAAAATCTTCGTCTGGGGAAGAGATGGCATATTACTTGACAGCATGGGGTCAACCTGAGAATGTTAAGGCAGCCATTCGAATTGTATTTCTCAACCAGGCAAGTACATGATATATCTATATATCTATATATACTATTTAATTACCATTCAATTGACTCTCCAGTTCAACAACTGTCTGCCTCAAATCATCCAGGAATCCTGGTCCTAGCTCAGCAACCTTTTTCTCAAATGGTAGACGAACTTTCTTTGCTTTATCAACCTCTTTCTTTGACTTGTCCAATGGTTTACCTTCCAAAATATTACCCTCCGCATCATGGGTAGGATACCCATCTGCATCAAATTTGGAATATTTTGCAGACAGTGATTCTTGAATTGATGGCAAGGCTTGCAGCGTCTCCATCTTTGTTATTTCTCTGTTCAGATTGTCTATTTTAGAAACTATTTTTTTACGGGCAGCAAGTGCGACAGCTGCCATCTTTTCATCTCTTTCCTTTCGAAGGATTTCAGGATTGTCCAATTTCCATATAGAGGCCCCTCCAGGGGTATCTTCCAGCCGCACGCCAATATCAACAAATGCATCATCTCGAACGCAATCACAGCATTGAAGGAAATCTTTTGATGTGGATCCATTCTTTGCAAGGTTTCGCACCTGGTCTCTAAAACAGCAAAAGGCATCCAGTATGCTTTCAGTCTTGTTATCTGATCCAGCTTCTCCAGTATGGCCATCCATGCCCAGTGCATCATATGTGAGTGGAGTGAGGCCCATGACTGAAAGGGTTCTTGTCACGAGGGCAGCAACCTGTCTCAAAAGTAACCCTTGAGGAGGAGGCGCATCTGGACCGGTTCTAGAAGATATGTAGACATTAGTAGCTTTAATCAGATCTCCACATGCATCCAAGGCCCCTCTTGTATTTATGGAGTCCAAAAATGACGAGTGAATTGTCGCGGCAGCAATTTGACACGCTCGAGAAAGCGTAATTTCGTCATCAAGCCACTTTTGCGACCCCTGAGGACACGCCTGCCTCATGGCAACCTCTACATTCGAGAAGAAATTCTTCAGCTGAGATTCCCTGGACTTGACTTCTTCCTGTACCTGAGGACCATATGCCATCCGTCTATCCCATGGATTCAAGGCCATCATTAAACGAAGTTGTCGAGGAGTAAAAATATCCAAAGCCTCTCTAATTGTGACGAAGTTTTTCAGAGATTTGCTCATTTTCAGTCCTTCTATTCCCAGGTGGCCACTGTGTAAAAAGTAATTTACCCATTGATTGCAGCCATCACAATGATAAAACGCCTCAGCCTGAGCGAGTTCATTGTCATGATGAGGAAATCGGAGGTCCTCTCCTCCAGTGTGAATGTCCACAGTCCCCCCAATAATCGTACTTGCCATGGCACTACATTCAATATGCCACCCAGGCCTTCCCTTCCCCCATGGACTATCCCACGTTGGCTCCCCGGGCTTTGCAGCCTTCCAGAGAGCAAAGTCACATTGGTGCTTCTTTTCACCAGCGTCATTTCCTTCCGCACTCAAAGCTGACCCAACAGCCCAGGGATTCAATTTCCCGTATGTATGCCCAGCTGCCACAAATGCCTGTGTATTAAAATACACAGATCCATTTGATTCATATCCGAGTCCATTTTTCACGATTGTTTCAATATATGATACAATTTCAGGGATATACTCGGACACACGTGTGAGAACAGTTGGTGGCCTGACATTTAGGGTATCCATATCCTCAAGAAACTCTGCTTCAAATCGAGCTGCATGCTGCCTGAAAATCTCTGGATCCGACACAGATTCCTTGTGCACCTCATCAATATACGCAGCGAGAGAGTCTTTGGATACCCTTAAAATATCCTCTTGAGACGTAGACGCATCCATCCCTTCCACTTCTTTGAGTGCCGAGGCCACCTTGCTGTACAATAATTTCTCCTGTTCCACTGCTTCCTTCAACCCATCAAGTCTTTTCTGTCCACTCGCGTCAGAGCAATCTACTCCTTCTAACTCCACTTCTGCCTCTTTGAGTTTCGACAGTTGCTTCTGTTCCGCAGATCGAAGAGCCTCGCATGCATCCTGCAACAATCTCCCCCTCTCAGAACCCTCCTTGGCAAGATAGCTCGCCATCAGGTGGTTCCTCCGAGCTCGGAGAATGATTTTATCCTCCACATCGGTAATATTCATCACATAGAGAATCGAATACCCAAAGTAATCCTCCATCACTCGTCTGACAATATCAAAAGCCAAGTAATTCCTTGCATGTCCCAAGTGGGCAGAGTCATATACTGTCGGCCCACATGTATACCAGGAGATGTTCTTACTTTCTGCACCAGAAGATGGAACAAATGGAACTTTTGCATCAATCAAACTGTTCAAAAGCATCAGCGGGGCACCAGAAGAGGCACCAGCCTCGTGCACAGGATCTGTCCAAACTCTCTCCATCGTCCACTGAAACAGATAATCAAGTCTATATCTGTACTTCTACCAACATAATAATAAATTAATATATTGGAGCCTGATGGAACATTCTCCTCAAGTCTGAATCTCCAGATTTGAAAGGCAGCTTCAGCTTGAGCAATTGCTTGCAAGCTTGCCTTAGCTTGGTAGAATCTCTCTTCTTCCCTTTTCAGAAGATCTCAACGGATTGACCTCCATAGATCTGATGAAATCGATTGCAGAAGCAGGAGAGAGTCATCACCATGACAAACTACATGCCACTGATTGAGTTACTCTATTAGCCCATAACCATTGGAGGCTTCCAATGGTTGAAATACATGTAGGTCATGTAACTAGTCTTTTTCATAACACGTATCGAGTATATTGTCCTTAAATAGATGATTACATAGTATAATAATAGAAATCAATAGATCTCCGATGAATTATAGTCAACATTCGCCACGGCAATTCAGAGTCTGACCCAGATTCTCACTTCCAACTCTGGCGACGATGATGCCGTTCTAGTGCAGTATAATGGCTGTAAATATTCTACCATGGCTTCTTCATGGCCGTAATCGGGAAGAATATGCTGGTTTGGGGGATTGGGATCCTAGAGAGTTTGTGTCTGAACTTGTGTCTGTGCTAGTGTCTGTGCTGGTCCTCATCGCATGTCGCTGTCTTTTCAATAGAATTACACATAGATCTCACATGAGTACAAAAAATACTGAAAGGGATAAGGTTCTGGAAGAGATGTGGACATTTTTGGGCAATGTAGGGACGCTGGCCCTTGCCATCTATGTGATGTTGTACCATAACTCTGGATGCTGGTTTGGAGATACGGACCAGTGCCTGGTAGGTTGGCCACAGCATGAACCGGATTCTGTCGTATTGATGTATTATACAGTAGAGTTTGCATGGTATATTCACTTGCTATTGAAAAAGCCTCTGCGATATGGGGAGCCTGATGGAAAAGATATGATGATGCATCACATGGCAACTCTAGTTCTGATAGTTCTGTCAAAGGCATGCAACCTTATGAGGGCTGGCGTCCTTGTGCTAACTCTATTTTCTGTGAGTAATCCTTTCTTGCATGCGGCGAAAATATGCAATCAGATTCTGCCCTCTGTTCGTGTTGCCATGTTTTCTCTCTTTTCTCTGCTCTTCTTGCTCACCAGGGTAATTATGGTTCCGCCAGTGATTCTGAGACTCTCAATATACCAATCCATGTTACGTATTCCGTATGCTGTAGAGGATTTTCATCTCACCTTTATGCTGATAAATGCATTGTTGGTGTTGCTGTACCTCATGCAATTGAAATGGATGTGGGCCATACTTAGAGTGTTGACAAAATCTGCAACAGAAGGCGCCGTAGCAGCTGGCAAACTGTCTACAAATCTGGATCCTTCCAAACGATTTACATGAATACTGTTATTACTATTAATTGAATAGATAATTAATCATCACCTCCAGCTGCAGAGTCATCCACTTCATCCTGGAAATCTGGATGGGAGGGAGGCTCCTGTAATGTTGGAATATCTTCCAAGCTAAGGCTGCTCGTTAAGGTCTCTCTCATAAGTAGAGAGTTTTCCTCTGATACAAGAGAGAGTTCTTCAATCCATTCTTTTGCAATTTGGGACCGGATCTCCATGATTCTCTGAGCAATGTTTCTAGGATCAACAATCAATGCACCAGTACAATTGTACAAATTTTCAACACCCTACACAGTATTCAAATATGTTTCGTGAGATGACACATATAGTGTATACGATAGGAACCCATGTATCAACGTACCACTTGTTTCCCCCAGTTTGTCTCTTCAATAGGTGTCATGAGAAGTTCCCTCAGAAATGTCTCCCCACTAATATCATCCCAGGATCCTTCCTTTGGAATCTTGTGCTCTTTTAGATATTGCGTAAACCATCCATATAGAGTTGGATTCATTTCGAAAAAGTAGTAGAGTAACGTTTTGGCAGCTCTACAGCCATGGTGAAGAAAACTTTGTAATACAGAGTCTCACAAGACACGTCACAACTCGGCACCATACCTATCCGTTAAAAGACCCATGAGTCTATCACGATTTCCATCCCGAAGAGGTGTGTCATCCGGCGATCGTTGCCACGCTGGCCTACCCTTTCGTCGATTCGAATTTGTGTACGATTTACCTCTATCAGAACGTCTCGCATTCTCCCCATCGTAAGATCTCCCACCTGATTCCTTTCTTCTATTCTCTTCTGCGTATATCTGAAGAGTACGTCGGCCTCTAGAGGAAGATTGAGAGAAACAAGAGGGACGATTGGAGGTTGCCCTTGCAACGGTAGTAGGAACCACCAATCTTCCTCTCGTACAATGCATCATCATATATATAGTAACATAAAGTTATATATAATAGTTAAATCATAGTCAACTTTCAGATTTCATGATCACTTGTGATTCTGTTCAGACAAGGAAAACCTACCCACCTACTTGCCCATGGAATTTGCTGCCAAATTTGCCATTATGTATATGTATTCATTGAGTAGATTTCCATATCAGCACAGCTCCACAGAGGAATAGAAATCCTGAGATTCTTCTGAATCCAAGGACGGTTTAACCTCAGAGAAATTTCTCACCATTTTCAAAATTGAACTTCAAACTTTGCCATGATTGGATACTTTTATCACCCTTTATCTCTGGTTGACTCTGTGATCAACCGATAGTACTATAATATAATCATTTGATTGCGTCAATAATGTCTGTTGAGATAGGAATTGTAGGAGGATCTCATTCCTTGAGGTGGTGCAGTGGTCGTATGAGGAATGTGAACTCTCCACCTCACAAGAGATCTCTTCGACCCACTCGTCCTTTGCCGGGTCCATATAATGTCGGATACGATAGATTTCAATCATGTATGGCTGCAGAACAGAGTATTTCAGCGAATGATGAGATTGCTTTGGAACAAGACAGCCGTGGCAATCTTCGAATGGCATATCAAAAGGATGGATATCGCTCTTGGAACTGGAACGGCCATGGCATCAATTACGTGAAATCTGGTGATTCCGGGCCTATTGTGCTTCTAATTCATGGTTTTGGGGCGAGTGTGTATCACTGGAGGTACATTATCCCGGAACTATCAAAAAAGTGCAGGGTGTATGCAGTAGACTGTCTTGGTTTTGGGTGGAGTGATAAAGCTCTTGTAGATTACGAGGGATATGGAGTGTGGACAGATCAGATATCTGATTTCATCCGAGAGATCATCAATGAGGAACACCCCGGTGAGAAGGTTGTACTAGCTGGAAATTCTCTTGGTGGGTATAATTCTTTATCTACGGCAGCTTCACACCCAGACTTGGTCGATAAAGTCATTCTCTTAAATGCTGCTGGAAGATTCGACTTAAATTATAGTGGTGATGAGGGTAATGAAGACAAAGTGCCCTCTGTTATTGACAGCATAGTGGAGTCTGTGGTGACAACAATTAGAAAGTATATCGTTGGTATCACGTTTCTATATGCCAAACAGCCAGCTCGAGTCAAACAAGTGCTAAGACAAGTTTATCATAGTCATGATAATGTAGATGAAAGCTTGGTACAATCTATCCTGGAACCAGCGGATGATCCAAAGGCAAGTGAAGTATTTTACAGAGTCATTACCTCCAGAGGAAGACCCATAAATATTCTGTTAGACGAGCTGGAAAAGAACAATATGCCATTGTTTTTACTTTGGGGGAGTGAGGATCCTTGGTGTGTTCCAGAGAATGCGGCAAAGATTGAGAAATATTACTCACAAACCAAAAAGACACTGATTGTTTCTGGCCATTGCCCTCATGATGATACACCTGATCAGGTATTAAATGAAATGTACGAATACCTTGGAGTGAAATGAATTACAAATGTATTCTGAGAGAACGAAACCATGTTGTGTAAAGATAATTGTGTCCATCTCCATATCAGCTGCATGAAAATGCATGAGATGATCCCCTCAATGTGATTGTTAAACTTGCGTCGAGGTATCTCTACTATATTTATGTGAAAGAGGGTCCTCTCTTTTTAAAACTAAAATTGTTCAGATTATTTACAAACCTAAAAATAGCATTATTAGTCTATATATCCGTCCAATCTCGTCGGTTGGACCTTGAAGGAGGAAATAAAGGGAGACACGAAAACACTTCAAGATTCCGATAATGAGAGGCAACCTTGTACTTTTGTGGTATCTCATCACATTTGTATCTCAAATGGGTTATTGTTTGTCGCAAAATGAGAGGAATGAGAGATCTGGACCAAATGACTTGCTTCTCTATGGGTATGTTGACAATCGTTTACAAATTGTATGGAGCACCATGCTTTGATGGATTCATTCATATCGTCATCTACTACAGGATTATGAAGTACATATATCCAAAAATGCTTGAAAATAACAATACAGTGCAAGCAGAAGGAAATGTCACGTTGAAGGCGTTCATAGGTGCCAAAGTAGAATACCTTGGCACAGCATTTGGAACTGATGATACATTCTCTACGAGTGTTGTGATGTGTCACACATTGAATTACAGTGATGCTTCTCCTGTAGGCTCGGAACCATACCTGGTTATACTCCCTAGGCCTCAACGAGTCATTCAGGATTCATCAGAATTTTTGCTTACTGTCTACGGCGTGCAATACCTCTCTACAGCCGGTAGAACGAAACGATACGCCATTAAAAAGAAGGAAATACATGGGACCGAAAGGAGAGTGACCATGGACATTCACATGAAGGAGAACAATGGCATGTTTGTTGACAGAGGTGCATTGATGGAGGCAAATGATGTGCTCATCATGCAGCGCATGTTTAAGGAGACAAATGAGCATTCTCAATGCTGTGATGGCGCGAAATGTGGATCAATGATGCCATTTCATGACGAGAAATCTTCTGAATGGCCAGCTAATAAAACCAGGGAAAGTGCATCATGGTTTCAAGGTTGGCCCACTCTCTGTGTCCTCTCAGCCACAGCTCTATACTTTTATTCCCGTGCGATTATATGGTTTTACATGATGGCTCACAGAGACAAAGACTCCTGTTCAACATCTCCATCAAAGGGATGGGTGAGGGATGATCAGCAAGGAAGGCTTTGTAGAACCTCCTGAACTTTTGGAATGGAAGCTTCATAATGTAGTAGATCGGCATCATATGTTTTTGCATAAAACGATGCCTGATTGATTTGTAGCACTGTAATATTGTCCATTTAGAATAAGTACTGATTCACATTAATGTTCTAATATTAGAAAAGAGAACTGGAAAAACAACTACTAACGCTACAAAACAAGTGGGGTACAAACGAGATGAAACATGGCGTTCGCATGGCGCCATTGATGCATCTACTCACAGCCCCAGAAGAGACAGAACAGACCAAATACATCAAAGTTGCACACACAAGATTGGTGAAGGGGGCATTCTGTGAATCCAAACAATCCACAAATCTCTGGAACTTCTGGGTTTGAAGTATCATCTTTTACTGGATATGATGCTGCTTGATAGATTCCACATGCTCCAGCAGGTTTAGATGACTCTTGGGACAACTTAAAGTAGCCAGATTCACCCCATTGTTCTCCCCAGCTGTTCTTCACTATCCAATGTGCTCCATTGCTGTCAGTGTCATCATATCCGACCACAAGTACGCCATGATTCAAATCTTGGCAGCAACTTTTATCAGTCAATATACCAGAGTGATAAAATTGAAGTGCAGATGATGCACAGATACCCACAGAGACTGGTTGGTTAGCAACCGCTTTTCTGAGAGCATCCTTGTCATTCACTGGAACATCTTCATGACCGTCAATCCTGACAGCAGGACGATCGTGCTCTCTTCGTGATTGGCATGGTAAACCCCATGCCCAGTATCCATAATCCTTCTCTGTGTCGATTCCGCCATTTTGCACGACATAATCGAATGCAAAATCCATGAGACCACCATTGCACCCCATATCTTGCTCAGTATCACAACTTACCAGCTGTTGCTCAGACAAGCTCACAAGCTTGCCAGTCTTAATCTTGTTGATACCTTCAATGGCACCTGTCGTAGAGAACGCCCAGCAAGATCCACACATTCCTTGGTTCTTTACCTCTGTGACAGCACCCTCCTTCCTCCAATCCATTGATGCTGGAGCATGAGCATTTGCATATCTGAAAGGAGAAGCACCATTAGACTTCAGTTTTTTATCATTAGGGTAGTTAAGTCCCAGACTAAACGATCGGAACTCCTCCAGTGTCATATCAGCAAACTGGTTCAACGCCATGACAAAAGTTGATGAGGGGTCTTGGTTGTTACTCTTCACCATCTCGGCATTCTCCATGAAGATCTTGTATCGCTTAGCCTTTTCATCTTCTTTTTCATACTCTTTACCAAACGCTTTCATCCACATGTCGAAGATTTCGAGAGGAGACGAAGCAAGCCTTTCCAAGTGATCTTTAGAGTCCAATAGAAGAGCACCGTCCACCACTGCTTTCTCACTGCTCACCTCAGCATATCTATTTCTTGATAAAGAAGAAACTGTGACATCTTCATCTGAAACCAAACGAGGCCTTTGAAGATCCGTTTCCGTCGCAGAGAGATGACGCCTCGACTCCGAAACCGTGGCTTTCCCTGGCAATGCATACGCTACAAGTACGATTATACATACATAAAGTAAAAAGCGACCCATAATGTGCTAGGAAGATGCGTTTTATGTTCCAAGCGAGAGTCAGAGTTAGGGTTAGAGTTGTTTCGTTCAAACACAGCCGTTCAATACTACTACCCTAGGATTACACAGAAATCATGTAATTGTTATAATTTTTCAATAATATGAAGTTTGCTGGTATGTATCGTGTAATATAGCGTACAGCCAACACAGAGATGACTCACCACTCTCCTGGGCAGATCTGCTACACAAAATCTTCATTCAGATTGGACGCGTTGCAGATAGTTCCATCAGGGACTTTTATTCCATCCATGCATAGAATGTGGTGGACTGGTGCAAGGTTGACTTGTGATGTTTTGGTAATCACATCTAGCTGTGATACATGCATGCCAGCCTGGTACAGACCCATGGTCATAGACCATTTTATACCCTTGAAAGCGGTACATAAAAACAAGGCATTTCTTTAAATGAATATTATAAATGTCCATAGTATGATGAGATTCCATGAAATAAGTCACAGATTCGTAAAAGAAAGACTACTGACAGTTGAAAACACGGTCATGACGAATCTACGACAGAAAACGGGGTAGCGTTCCCTTTTATACTTATGAATGGTATCTTTTACCTTATTTTGTCCTACTAATACATATTGAAGTACGTGTCTTTTCCTTGGGCTGAACTTAAGTCATGCCATCCAATCACAAGGGTGGTCGGAGTCTTGGTCGCTTGTTCGGCCATAGAAAGGAGAATGGTGGGAAATCAATTCTACTTAGAAACAAAAATGTGAAGGATGGTGAGACAAGTGAAGGTATGCAGATGGGCGTGACGAGAAAAGATATTATTTGGGATCCTCAGGGACGAATCCTCAACTGGAAGTCTGTGGTAAGCAAGATTCAGAAACAGGTGCGTGTTACTGATATATATAAACTTTCAATAGATCAAGTGGTGATGTATGATGTCATCTATTGTACAGGGTATAGGGAAGGCTGATAGAACACTACTCTGGCCATTTCTACTGGGAGTTTTCAGTCCTGATTCCACCTATGAAGATCGATCTGCTGAACGGCAACGGTTGCAAAATATATATGCTAGACTTGTGTTTGTTTGTGAAGAAATAGATACTGAGATTCGTTTGATAAAGCGTGGTTTTGGCAAGGGTGATGCGCACCATGAGATGAATGATTCCAGAAAGACAACTGATGAGGTCATGCCCTCAAATAGTGGAGCATGTTTAACTCTTAACGTGGGGTTTGTCGGCAATCCGTCTTCTTCTGAGTCATCTCCAGACAAGGAACAGGCCCGAAAATTGAAAGGCTACTCTCCTCGGCTTTCAGGAAGCCATGCTTCTTTTGCAGAGGCACATAGGGTCATTGTAATGGATGCCATGAGGACGGACATGAAGCCTATACATGAACTGGCATCTTGTCCTTCAAGTGTATCGAGCCAATCGGTGGAGGAATACAGTCGAGTTATTGCTGAGGGTGGTTTGATTCCAAACTCAAACGTCCTGCCAGTGTCTGGGTGTGAAGGGATGCCAGAACTCATGCTGGTGGACACTCCAGAGCTAAATCCGTCTCAAGCTGTTGCATCAGGAAAGCAGCCAATTTGGAAGAGTAGCATAGCAAGCCAAATGATTGACGGATCTGATCACTTGAGTGGTATTGATAAGAAAATGATGATTCGGTTAATAAATGTTCTATCTGCATACGCCGTACATGACCCTGAGAATGGATATTGTCAAGGGATGAGCGATCTTGCTATTGTTTTTATCGGGCTAGAAGAAGATAATGCTGTGGCTTTTGCATGTTTTGAAAAATTTATGAGGGCTGCAAGGCAAAATTTCAGACATGATGAGGAAGGAATAAGGAATCAATTAAAGGATATTTCAGATATAATAGAAAATACGGATCCAAAGTTGTTCTCTAAAATAGTGGATTTGGGCGATGAAAACTGCATGTTTGCATATAGGATGGTTGTAGTTCTGATGAGGCGAGAACTTCCATTAGTAGATGTGCTTACACTGTGGGAAATCTCTTGGGCTTGCAGTATCGAGGAGTTCGTGTACAAACCTGAACCGCTGTCTCATAATGTCAGAACAATTTCTTTGAAAGGGACAGAGAGTCGTTCCACAAGGCTGCATGAGATTGGATCCACAATAAAGAGCCTTGATCGACTGATGAAGTCAGATTGTGCCGCAGATAGGTTAAACAGAGCATCAAGCAGTGATATGATAGCAGGGAGAGGTATCAAACAAGCCAATAATTCTCGGCTTTCGATGTGTAGCCCTGGCTTTGTGCTTCAATTTGTTGCTGCAGTCATTCAGTCAAAGCGTCATCTCATCATGAATGATTGTGACAAGCCAGATGATCTTATGAGACTTTTCAATAGACCTATTATTGATTTTTGGAGTGTGGTTGCGCAAGCAAGAAAGCAGCACAAGGCATTTAGACAAGGTTTGCAGGTAATACAAAGGCTATCTACGTGAAAATTTCTCAACTTTTCTATAACCCTGCTGTTATTGAGAGATTGGTGAAGTTGGATCATAAATAGTGTTAGATCTACAGCAAGATTGCTATACTTGGGTTTATCGCACCAATTTGTCAAAGTCCCATATGCAGGGTCTTTTTCACTTTCTACTCCATCACACTTCAACTTCTGTATAATTTATCCGATGAATATTGCGATTATAGCCAATTTGTTCATGTTATGATCCAAATTATGATCATGAAGATCCATGCACGTGCACCGCAATGCAATTGAAAATGAACAATTGCCCTTGCCTGGGCGAGTTCTGGTGTTCCCTTTTTAATCCACGTGTGGATCCCTGTACAGGAACCTGTAGGCCCAGCTGGCCAGGTTTTGAGAAGATGGATGCTTAACTATATACCTTCATATAGTTGGATGCTACCAAAGCAGCGGCTGCTCCATCATTTTTCTATTCGAGACCTTGTCTATCAGCATGTCTGTATTTGTGTTTTCCATCGTTCTTTTTATTTTACTCACGGAGCCCTGGGTGTCCCCCAGAGACATCTGGACCGATAATTGAGGCGACCTGGTCAGTTCAATCGTTGATGTAATATTATCTCGTATATGAAGAGAATCATGAAATTTGTAAACATTCCATCTGTTTCCCGATCTGTTTCCCGGTCTCTCTCAGGACGGCAAGGGGGCAAAACGTTCAGGGATAAATCGGCTGGTCAACGCCAGACAAGACGAAGAGTTTTGGGAGTTCTCTTGATTCCACTCATTGTATATTGTGCTTTAAAGTTGTACAAAGGAATAAATCAATTGTTACACTCAGAATTATCGAATAGCACGATACATGAGAGAACACCGGGGCCATGGTTCAAGGCGAAGGGGCTTGGTGCAGATATTAGACAGGTGGATTTTGACGTTACAGGTTCAGATGAAGACTTTTTGATGAGTTTATCTAGATTTGGGACGAAGCCTCGAAGCTGTACAGATGCGACGAAGACGTGTGTAGGGACTCTCATGATGGTAAACAGGGGAGCCATCGACTTGTACCGCAACTTTCCCTACTACC
>PJEL010000030.1_pt1:127500-150176 | contig 150176 bp, 128 predicted proteins | sample 1853271 | NCBI WGS metagenome assembly PJEL01 (sample SAMN08108733, study PRJNA415343) | Invertebrate metagenome, whole genome shotgun sequencing project. | host: Globobulimina | place: Sweden: Gullmar Fjord | collected 2015-08 | reverse complement strand
TCGGACGTCTTTGGTCTGGCGACGGTGCTCTACGAGATGGCCGCTCGCGGCTCGATGTTCGTCGACAAGAACAAGGACGAGATCAAGCGACTGCTCAAGGACGATCACGCCGCCCGCATGGCGGCGACACTGCACCCCTCCTATGCGGCGCTGATCGGCGTCCTGGTCCGTGGGCTCCAGCGCGATCCCCGGGCGCGCTACACCACGGCTGAGGAGTTCGGCCGTGCGCTCTCATCGCTTCTGCCAGACCCGATCACCGCCAGGGACGAGGTCACAAGGTTCTTCGATCAGATCGACAACCTCGAGAAGGGAGGCGCCGCCCTACCTCGCGACACCCCCCTCGCATCCGGGGGATCCGCTGGTTCGATGGTGGTTCCCTCGGTTCAATCTCCGACGACCTCTGTGGGGCGAGGCTGGATTGTCACGGCGTTGGTCGCTTCGTTGATGGCGATGGGGCTGCTCGCCTTAGTGGTCGTGCTCGCGGTGGTCGTGATTGGACAGACGCGGGTCGGAGAACCCATGGTCGAGGGCACGGGCCCACCGTCCCTGCGCGAGCTCGCTGCCGATGAACCAGCGGGCCCGGCAGGCGAGGGAGCACCCGGCGAGGAGCGGCCGCCGCCAGTTCGGACCGGTGAGCGGGCTCCGCCGGGGGCCACGGCAGAGAAGGCCGCGCCAAAGCCGGCTCCCGAAAAGAAGGCAGAAGGCCCAGTTCGGGTGCGCGTGGTCCGCAACCCCCCGCCCGCCGAGACCCCCCGCGAAGCTGCAGAAGAGGGCACCGATCCTCCCGTGGACATGCCGCCCATCACGGTGGAGCCGGTCGTCATGGGCTCGATCTTTGTCGACGCAAAGCAGCCTGCCGAGGTCTATATCGGTGGCCAGTATGTGTCTCCGGCACCGGTGCTGCGCGAGCTTCCGCCCGGTCGCTATGCGGTGAGTCTGGTGGCGACGGATGGGCGTCGACGTACCTTCGAGGTCGACCTGGAGTCAGACCAGCGGATCAGTCGCACCTGGGACTTCGATCGCATGGAGTGGCGATGACAACTCCGGGCATCCTCTTTGTGGATGACGAAGTCGAGAACGTCACAGCAGTAGCGGAGATCCTCGCCGAGGCACTCGAGATGCCGGTCGAGGTCGCCAGCACGGTCGAGGCGGCGGTCGAGCTTCTGCATTTCCGGGAATGGAAGGCGGTTGTCATGGATCTCTTCATTCCGCTCGGCGCTCATCCACACCGCGTGCTGGGGCCTCGCGCCCGACGCTACCAACAGCAGGTCGACCACCTGGGTGGACTGGTGTTGCTCGAGGAGATTGAGCGGCTCGACTACCGGCCCATCGTGTTCAGCTACACCGCCTGTACCGACCACATCCTCTTGGACCTCTTTGGAGATCGTGTCCTGCGGCGCATTCCAAAGCCGGTGCCGGTCGACACGCTGCTGGGGAACCTGCTGGAGGTTCTAGCTCCCGGCTGAGTCCCAGAACTCGAAGAACCGGTCCATGGCCACTTTGATCTTGTCCCGTGCGGTGCGGAAGGGGCCGATGAACCAGCTCGAGACGGGATCATCGATGTTGGTCTGGCCGATGAAGCCGCCGAGGAGGTGCAGCTTTTCCTCGCCGATGTCCGGTGCAAGCTCCCGCACACTCATTGCGTGGTGCATCTCCATCGCGAGGATGCGATCGGCCCACTCGATGAGCTCGACCGTGAGGCCCTGGGACCGGTGTTCGCTGATGTCGAGGCCGATCTCCCGGCAGACCTCTATGGCCCGGCTGTCGGCGGGGGCGCCCTCGATCATCAACGTGCCGGCCGAGAGCACCTCGAGGGCCATCCCGGTCTCCTCGGCGTGGGCGATCGCCATGCCGTGGGCCATTGGCGATCGGCAGATATTGCCGCTGCACAGAATGAGGAGGTGGCGGGGGGGAGGGGGCTCGGTTGGCATTGTACGCTGGTATCGGGCGGCGCAAAGAAGGTCGAGCCTGGTCACACTCTGTCTCTCTCGCGCCCACCCGAGACGGTCACCGCGTAGACTTGGAGATGGAGGAGACCTCGCGGAGAAATCTGGCCACTGCGGGACGATTTGCGGCGCTTGTATGCGCCGTTGTTGCACTGGCCTGCCTGGTCTTCTACGTCGATCGCGCCCAGGCATGGCTGCGCGGTGAGCAGGATCTGCGGGGGAACTGGACCTATAAAGCCGACTATCAGGTCGAAGAAGGGGTGCTGCAATCCATCGATATGGAGGCTGTGCACGCCGAGCTTCTCCCCGCCTGGATCCTGGATAATGCCCAGCAAAAAGGCGGTTCGGCCTTCGATGCCCTGATGGCCGAGGTCGGCGACGACCCCAATCTTGCCGAGCTCCTCCGGGTCATGGAGATCGAGGCCCGGCACGAGCCGCGAATGGAGCGGCTGATGTGGGCGACGTGGGCCTGGAATCGGTATCTCGACGAGGGTGGGATCCCGTGGCACGTCGCCGGAGGGGTCCACCAGCAGGGGGACCGCAGTGTCTTCTATGTGAAGACCTACGAGGTCCTCTTCGATGGCCAGGCAACAGTCGGAAGCCGGACTTTTCGGGAGAGGGTCGTGCGGCGGTCCGACAACATCGGCGTGATCGAGGCCTATCTGGGCCTCACACCCGATGCCGAAGACGGGAGTCTGGTCGTCGCCGATCGCCTCGCCAGCTTTGGGCTCGATGAGGTCTGGCCTCTCATGGACGCCGCCATGGATCGCTTCCAGCCGTCGGCCCGTCGCGTCTTTGCGCCCTCGGTTCGCGCGGCCGTCGAGCCCTATCTCACCGACGCCGACCGGGGAGCGCTCCTGATGACGGCATCCGATCGCTTCTACATCGGGCAGGCTGTCGATCGTCTGCACTCGCGCCACGCCTGCGGGAGCGGCTTCGTGATCCGTCGAGTGCCGTTTGATGGCCTCCGAGGCGAAGATTTGCGCAGCATACGGCGTGCAGTGGCTACGACAGGCAACCAGGAGTGCCCCGAGGCGACCGCTGACGAGGCGCTGGTGCTCTCCATCCGGTCGGATCACCTCAGCAAAGTCGAGGGACTGCAGATCGCACTGGAAAAGCTCGTCGGACGAGTGGCGCGCGCCATCGCGATTCACGAGATCCGCCATGCCGCGGACGACGCCGATCGACCGCTGGCCTGCACAGGATGCCCATCGGACCTGCCCGAGGTGGGCGTGATGGAGCTGTCGGCCTATCTGACCAGTTTTGCGGATCCCGAGGTCGGCGCACTCGCGGCGCTTCAAGCTTGTGCCCTGCCAATCGCCGATCTGCCCGCCAGGGGTCTCGCGATCGAGTACCTGTCTTCTGAGCTCGGCGATCTGTGCTTGAATGGACCGCCGCCAGATCTCGCCGACCAGGCGCGGGCGCTGGAGACCAGACTCTTCGGGCGAACCAGCCCAATTCGGCTCTCCGAGGGTTTCCCGGAGCGCATCCCGGTCACTACAAGAAGAAGCCCAACAGATTGACGATGCCGCTTCCGGTCCCGATCAAGACCATCATTGCGGCGACGCCCACCGGTTCGTAGCGCTCGGTCAGGGCAAGACGATCTCGGAGCGGCAGGCACTCTTGGGTGCGGAAAGCCTCCAGGCTGTACAGCGCGTGCAGAAAAGCAAGGCCGCCAGCGAGGATGCCGAGTACGAACAGCTCGACGTTGATTCCATAGGTCAACGCCATGATGAGGATCGCCGTGGCCGGCGCACCGGCGGGCAGCGCGGTGAACGACTGCTTGTGGGTCGCGCCTCGCAGATCCTGTCTCATCGTGCGTTCGATCTCACATTCCTCGCACAGGTAGCCGCCATGATCGAGGGACATCAGGTGGATCGGGCCCACCCAATCGCAGGAGATACAGAAGGCTTCTGGCGCACGAAGGAGCACGCCTAGATTCGACTCCGGCGCCGGCGGTTGGTTCCCCATCTACGATCCATCGTAGCCCTCGATTTCCGCATGTGCTCTACTTGCCGTCTGTCTGTAGGAGTAGGCGTGTCCCACCCGATCATCGATCAGGTGCGCCAAGCCGGCGTTATCGGGGCCGGAGGTGCCGGTTTCCCGACCCATGTCAAGCTCGACGCGTCCGTCGATACGTACCTGTGCAACGCGGCAGAGTGCGAGCCGCTCCTGTACAAAGATCAGGAGCTGATGCGCCTGCATGCCGAAGAGATGGTGCGCGGCATGAAGCTGGCGATGGCGGCGACGGGCGCCACTCGCGGTGTGATCGCCATCAAGGCCAAGTACGACAGAGCGATCGCGGCGCTGAAGCTGTACGCCGATGGCCTTGAGTTCCACCTCTTTGGCAGCTTCTACCCGGCTGGCGACGAGTATGTGGTGGTCTACGACTGCACCGGGCGGCTGATCCCGGTGGGGGGGCTGCCCAAGGATGTCGGCTGTGCAGTGAACAACGTCGAGACGTTCATCAACATCGCCCGCGCCGCCGAAGGCAAGCCGGTCACCCACACCTCGCTGACGGTTGCAGGTGCGGTCGCAAATCCGTGCTCGATGACCGTGCCCATCGGGATCCACGCCGCGGACGTGGTCGCCCTGGCCGGGGGCGCCACCGTCGACGATCCAGTCCTGCTCAACGGCGGGGCGATGATGGGCAAGCTGGCCGAGCTCGACACCATCGTCAACAAACGATCCGGTGGCTACATCGTCCTGCCGCGCACACACCAGCTCGTCCGCCGCCGCACGCGTCCGATGGCCGCCAACGTCGTCATCGCAAAGTCGGCGTGCGACCAGTGTTCCTACTGCACCGACTTCTGCCCCCGCTATCTCCTGGGCTACGCCATCGAGCCGGCCAAGGTCATGCGATCGGTGGGCATGGCGGGCGAGGCCGAGTGGGGCTGGGCAAAGCTCGGCAACCAGTGCTGTGAGTGCAATCTGTGCTCGCTGTACGCCTGTCCAGAGGATCTGCCGGTGATGGAGATGTGCGTGCAGTCCAAGGTCATCGCGCGGGAGCGGCCACAGCGACCGGCGCTGCTGCCGAGCAAGGGCAAGCCGCATCCGCTCCGCGACTCCCGTCGGGTTCCGATCAGTCGCCTGGTCCAGAGGCTCGGTCTGACCGAGTGGGATGCCAAGGCTCCCATGACCGATCGCAAAATCAATCCGGAGCACGTGCACATCCACCTCTCCCAGCACATCGGCGCTCCCGCAGTCCCAGTGGTGTCTGTCGGAGAGCAGGTGACGGCGGGCCAGCTCATCGGGGCCATTCCCGAAGGCAAGCTCGGCGCCAGCATCCACTCGAGCATCTCGGGTCGCGTCACATCGGTCGACGCCACCGCCATCCAGATCCAAAGGTAGGTAGAACATGAGCTGGAGGAGCTACGACGAGCCGCCGCCGCCCGCCATGGGAATGCTCGAGCTGTCGAGCATCGCCCGTGGCATCCACTGCACCGATGCCATGCTCAAGGCCGCCGACGTAGAGCTCGTCATGGCCCGCTCGATCTGCTCGGGCAAGTTCATGGTGCTCGTCGCCGGTGAGCTGTCCGAGGTCGAGGAGAGCATGGCCGCCGGCCTCGAGATCTCGGACGAGTGCACCATCGACCAGGTCCTCATCGCCAACGTGCATCCCGATGTGTATCCGGCGATCTCGTCGACGGGAGACCTCACGAACCGCAACGCCGTGGGAATCCTGGAGTCCTTCTCGGTCGCGTCACTCATCGAGGCCATCGACCAGGTGGCGAAGACTGGAAACGTCGAGATGGTTCAGTGCCGGCTCGCAATGGCGCTGGGCGGCAAGGCCTATCTGGTGTTCACGGGCGACGTAGCGGACGTCGAGTTCTCCATGGCCGCTGGCGTCGCGGTGGTGGTAGAGCGCGGGCTGCTCGTGAACCAGGTCATCATTCCCGATCCACGTCCAGAGCTCTTCGAGACGCTCATCTGATGGCGAGGACCGCGATCATAGGTGGAAACTGGAAGATGAACCTGGATCTCTCCGGGGCAACCCAGCTCGCCGCCCAGATCCGCAACCAGCTCGGATCCAACCGCACCGCCGAGGTCGTGGTCTTTCCGCCGTCTCCGTTCCTGGCACCGGTGTCATCGAAGATTCGGGGATCGGCGGTGGCTCTGGGCGCGCAGGACATCCATGCAAAGGAGAGCGGTGCCTTCACGGGCGCGATGAGCGGTCCAATGGCTCGCTCCGTCGGGTGCACCTGGACCCTGGTCGGACACTCCGAGCGCCGCAGCCTGTTTGGTGACACCGACGCAGATGTCGCCGCAAAGTTGACGGCCGCCCTCGACTGTGGTCTGTCCCCGATCCTGTGCATCGGCGAGAGCCTGCAAGAGCGCGAGGCCGGGCGGACCTTTGACGTCCTCGGCCGACAGCTGCAGGTGCTCTCGTCCTTTCGACCTGGTGCGCTGTCGTCCCTGGTGCTGGCCTACGAGCCGGTATGGGCCATCGGAACGGGCGTTACAGCCACTCCGGCCCAGGCTCAAGAAGCCCACGCCTGGGTCCGTGACCGGATCGGATCAATGTTTGGAGCGGCGTTCGCCCACGATCTGCGTATCCAATACGGGGGGAGCATGAAGCCAGCAAATGCGGCGGAACTCCTCGGTTGTCCTGATATCGATGGGGGACTGATCGGGGGCGCCAGTCTCGATGCCCGCAGCTTCTACCGGATCGTCATGGCCGGTGCGGCACACGGATCGCGCCTCAACAACAGCATGGGGGCGAGATGAGTCGTCGCGTTGCACTCGCGTCCGACCACGGCGGGTTCAAGCTCAAGGAGTCCATCAAGGCTCACCTGAAGGGCAAAGGTGTCGACGTGCTCGATGTCGGCACCCACTCCACGGCGGCCGTCGACTACCCGGTGTTCGCCAAGAATGCCGCCCAAGCTGTGGCGTCAGGGCAGGCCTGGCGTGCAGTGATCGTCGATGGCGCGGGGATCGGCTCCTGCATGGTTGCCAACAAGATCAAGGGCGTGCGTGCGGGCATGGCCTTCGACGTTGCGACCGCCAACAATGCCCGCGAGCACAACGACGCAAACGTGCTCACCTTGGGCGCTGGCTACATCGATGCGCACGTCGCGCGGGCCATCGTCGACACCTTCCTGTCCACCGAGTGTACAGTGGACCGCCATCGCCGGAGGGTCGCCATGATCGACGCCCTCGACGGCCAGCCACGGAGTGTTTCCCACATGGCATCGAGCCCTAGCAATGCCGGTCTCGTCGATCAGATCGCCAAGGTACTGGCGGCAAATCCAGCGCTCCTGAGCGGGATCGCGGCGGGCGCGCCAGGAAACGTCTGCACGACCTGCAACAGCTGCGACAACATGTGCGCAAAGTCAGCCCCAGACGCCGTACGTGCTCTGGCGAGCAAGGGTGCCGGTGCCCGTGTCAGCAGCCGCTTGGGGATCCGCAACGTGCCGCGCGACGTGGCCAAGCTCATCGACCACACACTCCTGAAGGCCGACTCCACCTACGAGCAGATCGACGTTCTCTGTGCCGAGGCGCGAGAGTTCGGCTTCGCCTCGGTCTGCGTGAATCCGGTGCACGTGAAGCGCTGCGCCAAGAACCTGCGCGGCTCGGCGTCCAAGGTCTGCACGGTGATCGGCTTCCCACTCGGGGCCACGAACAGGGAGATCAAGGCCATGGAGGCCCGACGAGCTCTCCGCGACGGCGCGCGTGAGCTCGACATGGTGATCAACATCGGTGCGCTCAAGTCCGGGGACAACCAGACCGTGTACGAGGACATTCGGCTCGTTCGCGAGGTCGCCCACGAGGGCGGCGCGATCCTCAAGGTGATCATCGAGACCGCACTGCTCACCGACGAAGAGAAGGTGCAGGCTTGCCTGTTGTCCGCCAGAGCGCGGGCCGACTTCGTGAAGACCTCGACGGGCTTCTCGACATCCGGAGCAAACGCAAAGGACGTGGCGCTCATGGCCAGCGCCGTCGATCACAAGCTCGGCGTGAAAGCGTCGGGAGGCGTGCGCGGCATCGCCGACGCGAACAAGATGGTCGCTGCCGGTGCCACCCGTATTGGGGCCTCGGTGGGCATCAAGATCGTGCAGGAGTCCCGCGGCGCTCCGGTCACCGCCGGCGGCAGCGGATACTGATTTCATCCATAAACACAGTTTTCAACTTAGTAAACAGGAGATATGATGGCAGACGCATTGGGCATGATCGAGTGTCGCTCGTTTGCGGCCGTAGTCGAGGCCGCCGACGCGATGGTGAAGGCAGCCAGGGTCGAGCTCGTCCAGTACGAGAAGACTGGTGGCGGCTACGTCACGGCAGTGGTTCGCGGCGATGTTGCGGCGGTGAAGGCGGCGGTCGAGGCCGGTGCCAACGGTGCCGCTCGCGTCGGTGAGATCGTGACGACCCACGTCATCGCGCGTCCCCACGTCAACGTCGACCTGGTGCTCCCCCTCGGCCGAGCCGACGAGGCCTCCAAGTCGGTCAAGAAGCGCAAGTAGATGCTGCTGGCCAAGGTCATCGGAACGGTCGTCTCCAGCCGGAAGGACCCGAACATCGAGGGCTTCAAGCTCCTGCTGCTTCGTCAAACGAACCCGGAGACCCTCGCTGACGGGGGTTTTGTGGTCGCGGTCGATGCGGTCGGGGCCGGGGTGGACGAGTACGTCTTGTACGCCTCGGGTTCGTCGGCTCGCCAGACCGAGATGACCAAGAACAAACCCTGCGACGCGGTGGTGATGGCCATCGTTGATCAGTGGGTGATCGACGGCGAGCAGAAATACGAAAAGTCCAGCACCAACGTCGGGTATGACGACTAGCGGGGTGTGGCGTTGAGCAACATCGACCCAGATGCGATCCGCCGCTTGGCCCAGGCCATTGCCGCGGAGATCTCCGGCGGCGGCAGTCCAGCACCGGCACCGGCATCGGACAACCTCGGTGATGGAGTCTTTGCCACCGTCGACGAGGCCGTTCGCTCCGCGAGGACTGCGTTCCTGGCCTATTCCCAGCTGGGGCTCGGCACCCGCTTCAAGATCGTGGCCGCCATGCGAGAGGTGTGTCGGCGTGAGGGCGAGAACCTGGCCCGCTTCGCCCACGAAGAGACGGGAATTGGGCGGGTCGAGGACAAGATCGCCAAGAACGCCACCGTCACCGAGAAGACGCCGGGGCCCGAGGTCCTGCTCCCGGACGCCCGATCCGGTGATCACGGCCTGATGCTGACCGAACCCGCACCCTTTGGGGTCATCGGGGCCATCACTCCCACCACCAATCCGACCTCGACGATCATCAACAACGCCATCGGCATGCTGTCGGCTGGGAACTCGGTCGTCTTCAATGTTCATCCAGCTGCAAAGCGGGTCTCGGCCCACAACATCCAGCTCCTGAACCGCGCCATCATCGGCGCTGGCGGACCGCCAAATCTCCTCAACTGTGTCGCGGTCCCGACCATCAAGTCGGCGGGGGATCTGATGACCCATCCGCTGGTCAGGCTGGTGGTCGTGACCGGTGGTGGCGGCGTGGTCAAGGCGGCGATGAACTCGGGCAAACGTGCGATCTGTGCCGGCCCGGGCAACCCTCCGGCGGTCGTGGATCCCACGGCGGACATCGACAAGGCGGCTCGAGACATCGTGCTCGGCCACTCCTTCGACAACAACGTGATCTGCGTCGACGAGAAGGAGGTCATCGCTGTCGCGAGCATCGCCGACCCGCTGATCAACGCCATGAAGCGGCACGGCGCCGTGGTCCTCGACTCCGGCCGCCTACAGGAGCTCGAGAGAGTCATCTTCACGGAGATGGCTGGACCCAAGGGCCACGCCAAGATCAACCGGGATTTTGTCGGCAAGAACGCGTCGTTGATCCTCGAAAAACTTGGCATCTCCGCCGGTCTAGAGGCCCGCTGCGTCGCCATCGAGGTCCCCAACGATCACCCGCTCATCTACACCGAGCAGATGATGCCGGTGCTGCCCATCACTCGGGTTGCGAACGTCGATCAAGCCATCGATCTCGCCATCGAGGCCGAGGGCGGGTGTTTCCACACTGCAACCATGCACTCCCACGATTTGCGCGCACTCTCCAAGATGGCTCGAGCCTGTAACTGCAGTATCTTCGTCAAGAATGGCAGATCCGTAGACGGTCTCGCCGTGGGAGGGGAGGGCTGGACATCGTTCACGATCGCCTCTCCGACCGGTGAGGGCCTGACCACGGCCGTGTCGTTCTCCCGGTGGCGCCGCTGCACCCTCGTCGACCACTTCCGGATCATATGAGCACTCCACACGCCGAACTTGCCGTCGAGATTGTACCAAGCAAGCTTGGTTTTACTCGACGTCTGCGTTCGTCGCGAATCCGTTCGATCGTATGAGCAGCCATGGACCCGCGCTTGCCATGCTGGATCTCGGGGATATTCCCCGCGGACTCTACGCGCTCGACATCCTCGCCAAAGAGGCTGAGGTCGACGTGCTGAGCGCTGGAACCATCCAGGACGGGCGCTACCTGATCCTCTTCGGGGGCCAGGTCGAGCCGGTGGAGTTCGCCTTCGAAAAGGCCTTGGATGCGGCGAAACACACGCTTCGCGATGCGATCCTGCTTCCATGGGCGGAGGAGCGCATCGCCCCGGCCATCCTGGACAACACCATCCGCTGGCCGGCCCCGGGCGACACAGTTGGGGTCCTCCAGAACGACACCTCGCCGACCATGCTGCGGGCCGTCGACGTCGCTCTCAAGGGTGCGATGGTCGATCTCGTGCAGCTGCGAGTGGGCGACGGGCTGGGTGGCAAGGCCATCGCGACGCTGTGGGGAGAGACTCACGACGTCGAAGCGGCCCTCGAGTTGGCGGAAGGTGTTGCGACCGACCCGAACTGGTCGGCGCAGATAATCCGCAACGCCGACGCGTGGGTCACCGGCGCAATCAAGGGTGGAACCGGCTTCTTCAGGGAGTGGCGCGGATGAAGCTCGGACGGGTCATCGGCAACATGGTCGCGTCGGTCAAGGCGGACGGAATGCACGGCCTCAAGCTGTTGGTCGTGCGCCCGCTGACAGCCGAACTCGCCTCCGCCGGGCAGCCGTTTGTGGCGACCGACGGCTCCGACCAAGCGGGTCCCGGGGATCTCGTCACCTATGAGGCCAGCCGAGAGGCGGCTCTGCTGCACGCGCCCCGCTTTGTGCCCGTCGACCACGCCATCGTCGGCATCATAGATCAGTACAGCTACGAAGACGAGGTTCTCTCATGATCCTCGGCCGCGTCTGTGGAACCGTCGTCGCGACTCAGCAGCACGCCTTCTACCGGGGCCGCACTCAGCTGTTGGTGCGGCATACTTTGCCAGATGGCAGCTTTGATGGTGACAAATATGTCATCGCCCTGGATCTGGTCGGCGCGGGTGTCGGCGAGACCGTGATCGTAAAGGACGAGGGCACTTCTGCCCGACAGATCCTCGAGACCGACAACAACGGGCCAGTGCGCGCGCTGATTGTCGGAATCGTGGACTCAGTAAACGTGAGGAACGGATGAGCAAGGACGCTGGATTTCAACTCCGAACCTACATCTTCATCGATCAGATGCAGCCGCAGCTCGCGCAGTTCATCGCCAAGGACAACCGCGTCTACGACCCCAAGGAGTACGACGCGGCGATCATGCTCGAGCTCGCGCCGGCCATGGAGATCCATCGGATGATCGATCTCGCCCTCAAGAGCACCAATGTGCGCCTGGGGTCGGTCGTCACCGAGCGGCAGTACGGCTTGATGCAGATCCAGCACGAGGATCAGGGCGAGGTCCAAGCCGCCGGCGCCGCGGTCCTCGAACAGGCCGGACTCACCGTCTACGATCGCTCTCCGCTGAAGATCCTCACCAACATGGTGATCCGCGGGATCGAGCAGGATCACGCGATCTTCTTCACCGGCACGTCCAAGGGAAACATGGTGCTCGCCGACGAGTCGGTGTTCATCCTCGAGATCACCCCCGCCGCGTACCTGACCATCGCGGCCAACGAAGCCCTGAAGGCCGCCAACGTCAAGCTCATCACCATCCGCCCCTTTGGAGCTACCGGGCGCCTGGTCATCAGCGGTTCCGAGTCCGAGATCGACTCGGCGAAGGAGGCCGCCTTGAAGGTCCTCGAGAGTCTGAACGAGGAGCTGGACGCGGGACCCCAGGCCTAGCGCCAGCAGACCGCAAAAGGTACAGACTTGGAGCTAGGGGCCGTTCCCTGGGGATAGAATCTCTCCAATGGACAACAAGCAGGTGTCAGACTCGCTGGCGGGCACCTCCCTCGGCGGGCGCTACCGGATGGTTGCTCCCCTCGGAAAGGGTGGCGCAGGCCACGTCTACGTCGCCATCCAGGAGCCCCTCGGCCGCGAAGTCGCGGTCAAAGTGCTGCGTACTGACATCCAGGCCAACTCGCGGTCGGAGTTCGAAGCGCGCTTCCTCAAGGAGGCGGCGGCCTCGGCAAAGCTTCGCCACCCGAACCTGGTCACGGTCCACGACTTTGGGACCGAAGGCGATCTGCGCTACGTCGTCATGGAGCGCCTTGTCGGCGAGACACTCAAGAAGCGCCTGAAGCGAGGCCCACTCGAGGCCGTCAGTGCGGTTTCCCTCGCCGCAGGACTCGCTCGCGGCCTTCGCCACGCCCACCAAGCGGGGCTGGTCCATCGGGATGTGAAGCCGGGAAACATCGTGATCGAGAGCGACGATGACGGCCAAGAGCGCGCGGTCCTCCTCGACTTTGGCCTCGTGAAGGAGACCGAAGAGGAGGAGACGATCACCCGCGTCGGGACCTACATGGGTACTCCGGCCTACATGGCGCCCGAGCAGGCTCGTGGGACCTCTGGAATCGACCACCGCGCCGACATCTATGCCCTCGGCTGCGTCCTGTACGTGATGCTGACGGGAAAGACTCCATTCGATGCCGATAATGCCCTTGGTCTCGCCCTCGCCCACCAGACAGAAAAGGTGCCGACCTTCGCCGACGTCGCTCCACATCTCGCCGCCAGCCCCGAGCTCGAGGCCATCGTCAGCAAGTGCCTGGAGAAGAACCGAGATCTTCGCTACGATGATGCTGGCCAGCTCGCTGCCGCTCTCGATGCCTGGCCCCCGAGCAAAGTCGAGGTTGTACCTGCGCCGCTGCCGACTCCGCGGCGGTCTGGGAGCTGGTTGCCGCTCATGGCAGTGGTTGGGGTTGTCGGGATGACCGTTGCCGGGGCCGGGACACTGGTCGTCGGGGTTGGTCTCTACTCCCTGGATCTGTTTGGCGCCCCTTCTGCAATCGAAGAGCCGGCGCCGCTTCCCGAAGTCACGCCGGAGCCCACCGAGCCGGAGCCCGAGCCCGAGCCGGAGCCGGAGCCCGAGCCAGAACCCGAGTCGGAGCCCAAACCCATCGTGGAGCCCGCCCCGCCCCCGCCTCCAGAGCCGATGCCGAAACCCGCGCCCGAAGACGTCTATGTCGAAGGGGTCTTCTTTCCCGGTGTTCACGCTGGGCGCGCCCTGAAGTTCGTGAACAACGCCACTGAAGCAGAGATGAAGGCGGGGGGGGTCTACACTCGCAGCGTCAATGTCATCCTCGGCGCCCGGCCGTTTGCCACCCTCGAAGCCTTCGCCGGCACGCCACAGATCGGAGAAAAGACCGTGCAGGCTGTGTTCAACGCCACGAAGTCCCCATGAACGCCGACGATCTCCTGTATGCGATGCGGTCCGGGGACGAGCAGCCGGACGAGGCAATCGCAGCCTTTGTCACCGGGGTGTCCGATGGTTCGATCTCCAGGCCCCAGGCTGCTGCTTGGCTGGCGTGGGCTTTCGAGCGCGGGCTCTCCGACCGGGAGACGGTGGCGCTGACCCGGGCGATGACTCACTCGGGGGACGTCCTGCAGTGGGCGGAGGGATCGACGCTAATCGACAAACACAGCACCGGGGGAGTAGGGGATAAAGTCAGCTTGATCCTAGCTCCGCTGTGGGCTGCCCTCGGCATGCGGGTGCCGATGATCTCGGGGCGAGGGCTGGGCCACACCGGTGGAACCCTGGACAAGCTCGAGGCGATCCCCGGCTTCCGGACCGACCTGGAAGAGGAGGATCTCCGCCGGATCCTCGCCGATGTCGGGTGCTTCATCACCGGGCAGACACGGGCACTGGCACCGGCCGATCGCGTGCTCTACGGCCTCCGAAACGAGACCTGCACCGTGGAGTCCATCCCCCTCATTGTTGGATCCATCCTCTCCAAGAAGCTCGCGGAGGGCGTCGAGCGGCTCGTCCTCGATGTGAAGACCGGATCGGGCGCGTTCATGCAGACGCTGGACGGATCTCGCGAGCTCGCCTCGGCCCTCGTCCGCGTTGCCCAGGGTTACGGCGTTCACTGCACCGCGGCGATCACCGCCATGGATCGTCCCCTGGGGCGGGCCATAGGCAACGGCGTCGAGGTCGAGGAGTCCATCGCCTGCCTGAAGGGTGGTGGGCCTCCAGATCTGCGGGAGCTGGTGCTGGCGCTCTCCGATCACCCAGATGCCGAGGCGGCGCTCGACTCAGGAAAAGCGTGGGAGAAGTTCCAGGCCATGGTGGCGGCGCAGGGCGGTTCCCTCGACTTGGAACTGCGCGATCCGGGAGCGAATCGACACGAGGTTGTTGCGCCTCGGTCCGGCTTTATCACCACAGTAGATGCCCGCTCGATGGGGCGCGCCGCCTTTGTTCTCGGTGCGGGTCGGCGTCGCGCAGAAGATGGCCTCGACTACGGCGTTGGCATCTGGATGGGCGCCGTCCTCGGCGACGAGGTGCGCGCTGGTCAGACCCTTGCCACTCTGTTGCATCGCGACGGCCATGCCTTGGACGAAGCGACCGCACTCGTCGAAAAGGGCCTGCAGATCTCCGATGCGCCCGTGGCGGTCTCTCCGTTGGTCCACGACCTCATCGCTTAGTCGGCGCTCTCGCGTTACCCGCCGTCGGTTTCCCCGGGAAGGGCGATGTGGTTTTTGATGTGTACGGCGGCAATGGCTGCGGAGGGAAACTTCATCCCGGCCGAGACGACAGCCCTGGACCGCGTGCTGTCCTTCTTTGGTCTGTTCGTCCTGGTGGGCATCGCCTGGGTGGTGTCGGAGAATCGCAAGGAGATTTCCTGGCGTCCGGTCGCGTGGGGAGTCGGGCTGCAGCTCGCGCTGGGCGCAGTGATCCTGTCACCGGCGGTCTCCAACTTCTTCTACACCGTCGTCGACGGTGGCGTGAGGCAGCTCCTGGAGTTCTCCGAGGCGGGGGCGACCTTTGTATTTGGCAGTATCTCCGCCCATAAACTCGTCACGGGCGAGCCCGGCGAGCTGTTTGGCGGAGGAGGAACCGAGCAGGTCTTCATCGGCAGTGTTTCGCCGCCCGTGAAGACATTTGCGTTCTGGATCCTCCCGACGATCGTCTTCTTTTCGTCCCTGATGAGCATGCTCTACCACCTGGGAGTCATGCAGGTCGTGGTGCGCGCCATCGCCTGGGTGATGGTCCGCACTCTGGGCACCAGTGGCGCCGAGAGCTTGTCGGCGGCCGGAAACATCTTCGTGGGCCAGACCGAGGCCCCGCTCTTGGTGAAACCCTTCATCCGAGACATGACGCGATCCGAGCTGATGGCTGTTATGACGGGGGGATTTGCGACCGTTGCCGGCGGCGTGATGGGCGCGTATGTGAAGTTCCTGGAGGGGGTGCCCAACATCGCGGGGCACCTGGTCATGGCGTCGATCATGTCGGCCCCAGCGGCCCTCGCCATCGCCAAGGTCATGGTCCCCGAGACCGGAAAGCCAGTGACTACCGGCACGATCGACATGGAGTTCGAGAAGACCGCGACCAACTTCATCGAGGCGGCAGGAAACGGAGCGAACGAGGGCATGAAGCTGGCGCTGAATGTCGCCGCCATGCTCATCGCCATCGTCGGGCTGGTGGCGATGTTCGACTGGATGGTCGGCCTGATCCCCATCGCCGTCGGCGGTGAGGCGCTGTCCCTGTCCATGATCCTCGGCTGGATCTTTGCCCCGATCGCCTTCGTCATGGGGGTCCCATTGTCGGAATGCCTCATTGTAGGCCGACTCTTGGGCGAGAAGATCGTGCTCACCGAGTTCGTCGCCTATATCAACCTCGGCACGATCATCGGCTCCGAGGTCCCACAGATCTCCGAGCGCAGCGCAGTTATCGCCAGCTACGCCCTGTGCGGGTTCGCGAACTTCGCCTCCATCGGAATCCAGCTCGGCGGGATCGGCGGAATCGCGCCAGAACGGATGGGGGACTTGGCGAGCCTCGGATTCCGGGCCATGTTTGCAGGAGTGCTCGCGGCGTGTATGACGGGAGCCGTCGCGGGGATGATGTTCTGATGGCCAAAAACGCCCTGGTGAAGCACACCGAACGCAGTGTTGCCCTGTCCTACGCGCTCTGGTTGCCAACGATCTTCGGCATCCATGGGCTACATCGCATCTACAACGGCCGCTATCTGTCGGGCCTCATCTGGCTCATCACGTTTGGTTTCTGCTATGTCGGCAGCTTCATCGACCTGCTCTTCATCCCGCGCATGGTCGAGGATCACAACGAGGGTCGCGACGTCTGGTAGCTCTAGGAAGCGTCTCTGAGCTGACGCTGACGGTCGAGGCCCCTAAGGACGCGCTGCGCGATGAGGCGGGCGACGCGACGCACCGGTTCGCCGGCCCAGACCCGCTTGGGGTTGAACGCCATGGCGGCGGCTGCGACTGCGGTGCGCATCATGGGAGCTCCTTTCAAGCGACCGTTGTGCAAGCACCGTGCCGTGATATTGCCGCGGATAGGCACGGTTGGCGCGTTCAGGTGCGAAATCGACTTCGCGTCTGGGTCGGCTCAGGTGCGAAGCTGGCTTCGCGTTATGGGGCTCCATGATTCAGGAATACGACGGCGTCTGGCCCACCATTCACCCCGGCGCCTGGGCGCACGAGTCGGCGATCATCATCGGCGACGTCACGGTGGGGCGCGGCTCGAGTGTCTGGCCGACAACGGTGCTTCGCGGCGACATGGGGCTGATCCACGTCGGCGAGGACACCAACATCCAAGACGGCACCATCTGCCACGACACCACCGACGTGTCCGAGACCTGGATGGGCGATCGCTGCACGATTGGCCACCGTGTCGTTCTGCACGGCTGCCGCATCGAAGACGACGTGCTCGTCGGCATGGGGGCGATCGTCATGGACAATGTCATGGTGGGGTCGGGATGCCTCATCGCCGCGGGCACCCTCCTGACTCCGGGCAAGGTGATCCCGGCGGGCTCGGTGGTGATGGGCTCGCCCGGAAAGATCGTGCGTCAGGTCGGCCCCCGCGAGCTGAAGATGATCGCCCACGGTTGGAAGTCCTACGCGACAAAGCTGGCGAAGTGGCTCGAGGTCGGTCAGCGCTAGGCTCCCTCGCCTGATATACGGTCCGCTGCGGTTTCGCCGACCGCTTCGACACACGCCATGCGCATCTCCAAGCTGGATCTGAACGGCTTCAAGTCGTTCCCGGACCGGACCGCGTTTCTGTTCGGTTCTGGGGTGTCGTGCGTGGTGGGCCCGAACGGGTCTGGAAAGTCGAACGTCGTCGACGCATTGCGCTGGTGCATAGGGGAACAATCGGCGCGAAAGCTCCGCGGCGGCGAGATGATGGATGTCATCTTTGCGGGTTCTTCGGAGCGTCCACCAGTGGGCTACGCCGAGGTCGTTCTCACTCTGACAGCAGACTCGGGAGAGCCCTTCCCCGGGGAGTTCGCCCACCTCGACGCGGTGCAGGTGGGACGTCGCCTGCATCGAAACGGCACCTCGGAATACTCCATCAACCAGGTCAAGTGCCGGCGCCGAGACATCGTCGAGCTGTTCATGGACACCGGCATCGGCAACAACCTGTACAGCTTCATCGAGCAGGGCCAGGTCGACAGGATGGTGCACGCGAGCCCGATGGAGCGGCGTGGGATCATCGACGAGGCAGCGGGGATCGCCCGATATGCGGCCCGCCGCGCGGAGGCCCAGTCACGGCTGGAGGCCACTGCCGGCCAGCTCGACCGTGCCGCCGATGTCGCCGATGAGATGGGGCGTAGACTGCGGGTTCTCGAGCGACAAGTGCTCAAGGCGGCGAGGTTTCGCAGGCTTCGCGCCCTCATCCGGCAGGAGGAGATCCTGCTGTCGCTGGTCAAGTACGCGGAGCTGTCGGCCGATCGGCGCGCCATCCGAGGCAAGCTTCGGGACAGCGAGGGAGAAGCGGCTGCTGCTCGCCGCGAGGTTGGGCGTCGCCAGAACGACATCACCTCGAGGCGGGAGGAGATCGCGGTCGTCGACGCCGCCGCAGCGAAGTGGCGGGACGAGGTTGTCGAGCACGATGCGCGCCGCCGCGAGCTGGAGGCCACGCGCTCCTTCCAGCAGAAGCGTGCTGTCGAGCTCGGAGAACAGCGCGATCGCGCAAGCTCGGAGGCGGAGGCAGCTGCGGCAGAAGCTGTCGAAGAGGGAAGGATCGGCGCCGAGTCCACCCAGCGGGGTGTGGAGATCGACCTCGAGCTCGCGGCGACCCGAGCCGCTCACCAAGAGGCTCGAGAGCGGATGGAGACCGCCCGAGAGGCCAAGATCACGGCTCGCAATCGGCTCCTCGCCCACGAAGAGGCCAGCACCGCCGCCACCACCGAGCTGGCTTCGTGGCGGGTAGAGCTCGAGCGCGACGAGGCCCGACTGGGCGCGATTCCGAGCCTGCAGGAGTCCAACCGCGACGCCCTGGCCGATGTCGCTGAGCGCCATGGGCGGCAGGTCGCGCGCCGAGATGCGGCGTCTCGACTTGTCGAAGTGGCCGAGGCGAGCAGAGACGAGCTTGCGGCGGCGCTGGAGCAGTCCAGGGAGACGGTCTCGCAGTCCTCGAGTGCGGTCCAACTGGCTCACGAACTCGCGCGAACCGAAGAGGCCGAGCTCGAGCGGCTACGCGCCAACCTCGAGGACGAGGTCGAAGAGCTGGTGGCGGGCACGATCGCTGCGCGCGACGCTGCCGAGGCCGCCAGAGTTGCCGGTAGCGCCGCTACATCATCGAGGCTCGAGGAAGCGCGCAGGGCGGCGATCGAGCGCGTCGAGGGCGAGTTCGCCGGCCGGATCGATGCCCTGTCCCGCATCGAGGAGGAGCGGGTTCGGAGCGGAGCTGCAGACCGGGCCGCGGCCGTCGCCGAAGCCGAGTCGGTGGTGCGCGCGGCGGCTGCAAGGGTGATCGCTACGCTGGAGGCCACTGCGTCGACCGAAGACAGCGCCGCAGAGCACATTGCAGCGACCGCGCGCGAGCTCGAGGTGGCTCGCCGCACGCTCGAGGAAGAGCGCGCCCGTCTAGAGGGTGTGGTGGCAGCCCACGCCGCCCAGGAGGCCGCCGATACACATCGCGCCGAGGCTGCCGCCGTGGTTTCGGAGGTGCTCTCCGACGCTCGCTCCCTGGCCGAACGCTCGGACCTCAGTCCCGATCAGGTCGCAGCATTGACGCCGATCCTTGGCGATCGATTGTTGCTTCCACTCGCGACCGACGCCGAGATCGCAGCACTCTCGACCGCACTCGGGGAACGCACAGTCGCGGCGCTTTGGCTACCGTCAGAGGACCCGCTAGCACTCCTGCGGTCGCGAACGGCGACGTTCGACGACCTTGCGGCTGCACTGGCGCACCAGGCCCGCACCGGCGGGGCCGCAGCGGTCGTGGGAACCGGCGAGCGAGTCGAGGCCGATGGAGTGGTGAGACTCGGCAGACCCGCCGCGGCCGCTTCCGACGCCCTGGAGCGGCAGAGAGTCGCGTCCGAGGCCACCTCGAGGCTCCTGTCCATCAGCGGCGAGCTCGCGGAACTGGGCGAGCAGATCGGGCTGACTGCCGCCGAAGCCGAAGCCTCCAAGATTCGTGTCGATGCCAGTCGCCTGGCGATCCGTGAGGCCGAAGCCGAGGCCCGTCGTGCCGAGTCGGCTCGGATCACTGCAGTCCGAACGCAGGGGGCCGAGGCTGAAGCCGTGGCGGTCGCCGCCCATCGCCAGGCGCGAGATGGCCTCGCGAGAGAGCGAGCACAGGCCCTGACCAAGCTCCGTGAAGGGTTGAGTGGTGCGGTGCCGGATGTCACTGGCATCGTGCAGCGGGTTCTCACCGAGTACATCGATCTTGAGCGGTCCCAGTCCGCCAAGCAGAAGGCTCTTCAGGAGACCGTTGCCGAAGCAGACGCCGCGGTTCGGTCCGCTCGGTCCAGCGCTCGGGACGAGATTCGCACCCGCATCGCCGCTGGGCAAGCGTCTCTGGAACGAGCGCGCGAAGCGCATTTTACTGCTTCAGAAGGCCATTCTTCGGCGATGGAGGCTCGGTCGGCGGCCGAGCGCGCCCACGGTAGTGCCGAGCTCGACCACGCTCGCAGCGGCCTCGATCTGGAGGCCGCGGCGACGGCCGTCTCCGAGCTTGCCCAGCGCATCGACGAGATCGGTCGGCAGCGGGACGAGTTCGATCAGGAGAGGGCGGCGCTCGAGGCGGATCTCCCGGAGCGTCGGACGCGAGTTGCTCTCGCCATGGCTAGCGAAGAGGGCCGCCAAGCCGAGCTGGCAGCCCGACGAGCTGCAGACGACGAAGCTGCGGGAGCCGAGCTCGGTGCCGCGGAATCGGTCTCCAAACATGAGATCGCCCTCGCTGCCTTGGTGGAGCGCCGAGCCGCGATTGCACAGATCGTCGAGGAGGCCGGCGCTCGCGCTACGGCCGCAACGGAGCGCTCGGCGCGATCCGTGGAGCTGGTAGGCACACTGACTGCGGGAATCGCCGAGGCTGAGCAGCTGGCTGCATCAGCCGTCGAGGAACTCACCTCGGTGTCGGAGACGCGCGGTGCCGCCTGGGATCGCCTCCAGCGGGAGCGCGAACGTCTGACAGCGCTGCGGGACGGCCTCCGCGAGTCAGAGGACGCCCTACGAGATCTCGACCGCAAGCGGGAGGCCCTCACGGCGAAGACCTCCGAGCTCGAGCAGCGATCCCAGCACGTCAGGATGGAGGTAGAGGTGCTGCGCAGGCGGATCGACGAGCGCTATCAGGTCTCTTTGGCAGGGCTCCTCGACCGCGTGTCCGCCGGCAGCGTCACCCTGATGCCCGACGAGGCGGTGCGCAAGGGGTTCGAGGTCGCTGGCCGAGCCGTCGATCCTGTGGAGCCAGTGGAGATCAGTCGCTCGCGGATGGGAAACGAGGAGGTGATCAAGACCGCGGTCGCCGACATCGAGGCCCACCGAAACGAGCTGGCAGCCTTGGGAGAGGTCAACCTCGGCGCCCTTGACGAGTACGAGGATCTGGCCAAGCGCCACGGGGAACTCGACGAGCAGCGCGCCGATCTCGAGGCGTCGGTCTCCACCATCCGCTCGGCGATCGCAAAGATGAACCGTACCTGTCGCCAGCGCTTCCGCGACGCCTTTGATCGCGTCAACGAGAACTTCCAGGTTGCCTATCCGCGCTTGGTGGGTGGGGGGTCCGCGCGGCTCTCCCTCACCGACGAAGACGACCTGCTCGAGACCGGTGTGGAGATCTTCGTGCAGCCCCCCGGAAAGCGACTGCAGAACCTCACTCTGCTCTCCGGTGGCGAGAAAGCGATGACGGCGATCGCGCTCCTCATCGCCCTCTTCCGCGTCAAGCCCTCCCCATTCTGCGTCCTCGACGAGGTCGACGCCCCGCTGGACGAGGCAAATGGCGCGCGTTTCAATGAGATGCTCCGCGAGATGGCCACCCTGTCCCAGTTCGTCGTGATCACCCACAACCGGAAGACCATGGAGTGCGCGGACACGCTCTATGGTGTCACCATGAGCAAACCGGGCGTATCTCGCCTGGTCTCTGTCAAGCTCCCGTCGACGGGTTAATCGCGGCCATTACAGGGGGGACGATGCCCGGCGGACGAGAGACCAGCCACGATCTGCAGACGCACACCGAGGTCCCCAGTGTGCCTCGCGAGCCGGACTACGCCGATCCGAGCATGGTCGGTCTTTCACTCGTGCTCGCTGTCGCACTGACGGGCGTGGTCTGGATGGCCCGCAACGCCACCGCCCCAAAGCACCACGGCGGCTTGCATCTAGTCGAAGCTCCCGTCGCGGTGCCGCGAGTCGAGGCCACTCCCGAGCCCGAGCCAGCCCACGCCGAGACAGTCCCGCCGGTCTCGCCCCCCGTCGCGCTGGAACCTCCCGTGGAGCCTCCCGTCGTGGAGCCCGTCGGCATCCTCGACCGCTTCCGCGAGGCACTTGGAAAGACGCGGCATGCGCTGCAGGGGCAGCTCGACACGATCTTCGGCCGCGCCGTGGACGAGTCACTGTTCGAGGACCTCGAGGAGGCCTTGCTAGGTGCCGACGTTGGGGTGGTGACCGCGGGGCGAATCATCGACAAGGTTCGCGAGGTCGCCAAGGCGGGAGACGCCGAACCCCAGGCTCTCAGATCGGCCATGAAGCGCGAGATGCGCGCCATTCTCGACGGCGTCGACTCCAGCTGGAAGATGCCAGCCGATGGGCCGTGGGTCATCTTGGTCGTGGGCGTGAACGGCAGCGGCAAGACGACGACTATTGGAAAGCTGGCCGCCCGGCTGAAGCGCTCGGGAAAGACGGTCGTGCTCGCAGCGGCCGACACCTACCGTGCCGCAGCGGCCGAGCAGCTCACGATCTGGGCCGAGCGTGCAGACGTAGAGATCGTCTCCCTTAAGGAGGGCGCCGATCCGGGCGCGGTCGTCTACGATGCCATGAGCTCCGCAGCCAGCAAGGGCACGGATGTAGTCATCGTCGACACAGCAGGCCGTCTGCAGACCCAGAAGCCCCTCATGGAGCAGCTCTCCAAGATACGGCGGG
>PJEL010000030.1_pt1:0-122500 | contig 150176 bp, 128 predicted proteins | sample 1853271 | NCBI WGS metagenome assembly PJEL01 (sample SAMN08108733, study PRJNA415343) | Invertebrate metagenome, whole genome shotgun sequencing project. | host: Globobulimina | place: Sweden: Gullmar Fjord | collected 2015-08 | reverse complement strand
AATTGACACCGTAACTTCGGAATAAGGTGTGCCATCGGTAGGTGAAAGGACTTGCTCCTCGAGCTGAAGGTGGTTGCAACAAAGCGGCGGTAGCGACTGTTTACTAAAAACACAGGACTCTGCGAAAGCGCAAGCTGACGTATAGGGTCTGACGCCTGCCCGGTGCTGGAAGGTTAAGAGGAGTCGTTAGTTCCTTCGGGAACGAAGCGGCGAATTGAAGCCCCAGTAAACGGCGGCCGTAACTATAACGGTCCTAAGGTAGCGAAATTCCTTGTCGGGTAAGTTCCGACCTGCACGAATGGCGTAACGACTTCCGCGCTGTCTCGACCAGAGACTCGGCGAAATCGACATGGGGGTGAAGATGCCCTCTACCCGCGGCCAGACGGAAAGACCCTGTGAACCTTTACTCCAACTTGGCAGTGATATTCGGTTCAGCTTGTGTAGGATAGGTGGGAGACTATGAAACCGGCGCGCTAGTGTCGGTGGAGTCACCCTTGAAATACCACCCTGGTTGTTCTGGATATCTAACCCCTTCGGGGGGACACTGCCTGGCGGGGAGTTTGACTGGGGCGGTCGCCTCCTAAAGAGTAACGGAGGCGCGCAAAGGTTCTCTCAGCCTGATTGGAAACCAGGCGTAGAGTGCAATGGCATAAGAGAGCTTGACTGCAAGACTGACGGGTCAAGCAGGTGGGAAACCAGGTCATAGTGATCCGGCAGTTCCGTATGGAAGGGCTGTCGCTCAACGGATAAAAGGTACTCCGGGGATAACAGGCTTATCGCGCCCAAGAGTTCATATCGACGGCGCGGTTTGGCACCTCGATGTCGGCTCATCGCATCCTGGGGGTGGAGCAGCTCCCAAGGGTATGGCTGTTCGCCATTTAAAGCGGTACGCGAGCTGGGTTTAGAACGTCGTGAGACAGTTCGGTCCCTATCTGCCGTGGGCGTAGGAAGGTTGAGAGGAGCTGTCCTTAGTACGAGAGGACCGGGATGGACACACCTCTGGTGTTCCAGTTGTCACGCCAGTGGCATTGCTGGGTAGCTACGTGTGGAAGGGATAACCGCTGAAAGCATCTAAGCGGGAAGCCTCCCTCAAGATAAGCCTTCCCTGAAGGACCCAAGAAGACTACTTGGTTGATAGGCGGGATGTGTAAGCGCAGCAATGTGCTCAGCTAACCCGTACTAATTGTCCGTTCGGCTTTATCGCCGCGCGCTTTTGTCGCTCGGCCCAGAATCAATATAGCGTCGACCCCGTCCTTATACGCACCCATTTCACCGTTTTGGTCGGTGACGATAGTGCGGGGGTTCCACCCGACCCCATTCCGAACTCGGAAGTTAAGCCCCAGCACGCCGATGGTACTGCAGGGGTGACTCTGTGGGAGAGTAGGTATCGCCGACCTTTGTTTCGAAGCCCCTCGAGCTTTCTCGCTCGAGGGGCTTTCGACTTTCGAAGAGCGGTGGCCGACCGCCCTACGGTCGGCCTACGGCTTTGCCGCGACGCCGAATCGATCGAGCTCCCGCAGGACAGGTCTGCCCTGAGGTGACCGCGACGGCTGCAGACCCTCTACAGTGGCCTCCGCCGGCAGTTGTCCCAAGCTGTCCCAAGGCGCTCTGGGGGGGCTTTTTCCGTGCTGGTAGGCGTTCCGTCTGGTAAACTCTCCCTGTCGTGGGGCTTCGCGACAGGCATTTCTATGCTAGCGGTCGCAACCAGCGAACGTTGGAGGCACGGATGATGAAGTTTATACCACTGCTTTTGCTCGCCGGCGGCTGTATCGAGACCGGCATCTCCTCTAGTGTCGAGCCGGGCGGCGTTGCAAACCCGAAGGATCTCGAGACGCCTGACAAGACAGACAAGCTCGTTCAGGTTCAGGTTCCCGAGGTCGACATCCTCTGGGTGATCGACAACAGCTGCTCGATGTGGGAGGAGCAGGTCGCCCTGTCCGAGAACTTCCCCATCTTCATGAACTTCTTCCTCGGTTCGGGCCTCGACTACCACATCGGCGTCACTTCGACGGATATGGTCAACGAAGCGGAGTCGGGTCGTCTGCGCCAGGCCGCCGGGTATCGCTTCATCGACGAAGACAGCGAGAACCCCGCTGCAGTGTTCACTTCAATGGCGGCAATGGGCACCAACGGCGACTGGATCGAGAAGGGGCGCGACGCGGCATATTCGGCGCTGGAGCTCAAGAAAGACGGGTACAACGTCGGATTCGTTCGCGAAGACGCATCGCTGCACATCGTCGCAATCTCGGACGAGGATGACCAGAGCAGTCAAATCACCGTCGGAGAGTTCGTCGGCTACCTGCAGACACTCAAGTGGAGCGAGGACATGGTCACGTTCTCCTCTATCGTGAGCCCCAACCCTGTCTGCCCAGACGCCTCAGAAGCCGGGCTCGCCTACATGGCCGTCACTGACACCGTTGGCGGGATCCCCTGGTCGATCTGTACCGATCAGTGGGGCCCGCTGCTCGAGCAGCTCGGCATTCAGGCGTCTGGCCTGAAGCGCGAGTACTTCCTGTCGGCTCTGCCGGTTCCCGATACCATCGATGTCAAGGTGATCGAGGCTGGGATTACCTATACCTTCATCGAGGGCGATATCGAGTCCGGGGGTGACTGGGTCTACAACCCAACTCGCAACAGCATCACCTTCAACGAGTACGTGCCCGGCGCGCTGGCCGAGGTGTATGTAGAGTACAAGGAACTCTCGGCCCTCCAGGAAGACCTCTAGCCGGCGAAGCACAGTTGCAGTCAGGTCCGGTGTTCTCATCGGGCCTTTTTTCTTGGATCAGCGGTCTTTGAGCTTTCGCTGCCACCAGGCGAGTCGATCGGCGATGGTCTTCTCGTCGCCGTGGCCGACTGGTTCGTAGTACCGAGCGCCGATGAGTTTGTCGGGTAGATACTGCTGTTGGACGACGTGTAGCGGGTGGTCGTGGGGGTACAGATAGCCATCGCCGTAGCCCTCGGCCCGCATCTCGGAGGTCGAGGCGTTTCGAAGGTGGAGCGGAACGCGGAGGGCACCGTGGCGGCGCACATCGCGCAAGGCTCGGTCGATGGCGAGGTAGGCCGCATTGCTCTTGGGGCAGCATGCTAGCCACGTCACAGCTTGACCGAGAACGATCCGACCCTCAGGGAAGCCGATGAGCTGCATCGCACGGGCCGCGTCGACTGCAATCGTCAGGGCGCGAGGATCTGCATTGCCGACGTCCTCGCTGGCGAAGACGATCAGCCTCCTGGCGATGTAGACGGGGTCTTCTCCGCCTTCAATCATGCGTGCCAACCAGTACAATGCGGCGTCAGGGTCACTTCCGCGTAGAGACTTGATGAGAGCGGAGACGACGTTGAAGTGATCTTCGCCGCCTCGATCATGGCGGATGTCCGAGCGCTGAAGTGTCTCGACCACGAGCTCGCCGTCGAGTGGCACACCTTCGGGTAGGACCTCCACGCAGCGTTCCAGATCGGACAGTGCTCGGCGAGCATCACCGGCCGACAGGCGAGCGAGGGCCTCGATGGCGCTTTGAGCGATGTCGAGGGTCTGTGCGCCGTAGCCGCGTTCGTCGTTGAGGGCCCGCTGGAGGAGCTGGATCACTAGTTCTGGCGTGAGGGGGTCGAGGTGCACGACCTGAACTCGGGAGCGCAGGGCGGCGTTCAGCTGGAAGCTGGGGTTCTCGGTCGTGGCGCCAACCAGGAGCAGCAGACCGCTCTCGACGTGAGGGAGCAGCGCATCCTGCTGTGATTTGTTCCAGCGGTGGATCTCGTCTACGAAGAGCAGGGTTCCACGGCCACCGGCCTGTTCGGCTTGTTGGATGACCTGGCGCAGCTGCTTGACCCCATCGAGGACCGCGGAGATCTGCACGAAGTTCAGGTCGGTATGAGCGGCCAGTGCTCGGGCGATGGTGGTCTTGCCGCAGCCGGGGGGACCCCACAGCACCAGGGAGCGGAGCTGTCCTTCGTCGATGGCACGTCGCAGGGGTGCATCGGGTCCAAGCCACCGCGCCTGCCCGACAACCTCGGAGAGATCGACGGGACGCATCCTGTCGGCGAGGGGCCTCAGCAGCTCAGATCGTCGCAACGACTCGCTCGAAGAGTGCAGCGTCACCGAGGAGTGTTCCCGCCCCTCGGGCGACACAGCGGGAGGGGTCCTCGGGCTGCAGCACGGGCAGCCCGGTATCTTCTCGCAACAGCCGGTCGAGGCCTCGCAGTTTGCTCGTTCCACCGCAGAGCATCATTCCGCGATCGATGATGTCGGCGGAGAGCTCTGGCGATGTCTCTTGGAGGGCATCCCTGACCACTACTCGGATACGCTCAACCGGATCAGCGACGGCGTTGGCGATGTTGGCGGTGGTGATCTCGACCTCGCGTGGGGCGCCGCCGGTGAGATCTCGGCCGCGGATGCGCATATGCTGGTGCTCTTCGTCCGGCGCGGCTCCACCGATGTGGTGCTTGAGGTTCTGGGCGGTCCGCTCTCCGATGAGGAGGTTGTGGGTGCGGCGAAGCCAGTCGGTGATGGCGTCGTCGAGGGTGTCGCCAGCGACTTCGAGAGAGCGTCGAACCACCATGCCGCCAAGGCTCAGAATGGCGACCTCGGTTCGCCCGCCGCCGCTGTCGACGATCATCGAGCCCACCGGTTCGGAGACGGGCAACTCTGCACCGATGGCGCTGGCCATGGCAGTCCCGACCAGGTAGACCTCGCGACTACCGGCGGCGCGAGCGGACTCCTGCACGGCGCGTCGCTCGACCTCTGTGGTGCTGGATGGCACACAGACCAGGAGCCTCGGACGGCGAAGGGAGCGGCTTCCGACCTGTTTGAGAAGGCTCCGGAGGAGGTGTTCGGTGGCCTCGAAGTCTGCAACAACTCCGCCTCTGACCGGTCTGACGACCTCGATGCCCGCAGGCGTGCGGCCAATCATCTTCTTCGCGTCGGCCCCGATCGCGACGACCTGTCGGCCCCGGGCTCCACTCTGCGTGGCGACAACGGTTGGAGCTTCGATGAGGATCCGGCCGCTGCCATCGACGATGCGCGTGCAGCTGGTTCCAAGATCTACGGCGAGATCTGCTGCCATGGTGCCGGGGGAGAACAACCCCGCAGCTATTCGTTGAGCTTGTGGAAGCCGCGGGTGTTGTCGACCACCTCGAGGGGCTTTTCCATCAGCTCGGCGTAGTGGGCGGCCTCGCTCTGAATCGGTGCGGTGTCGGTCTGGATGACCTTGCGGTCGCCAGTCATCGTGATGGCGACGATGTCGAAGTCACCGGTCTGCTTGATCGTGTACTCGAGCCTGGCGATGTCTAGCCACTTGAGGCGGTCGGTCTCGATTCCGCTGCGATAGCGTCTTGTCCAGATGACCGACTGGGACTCTTGATCGACGAGGATGCGCTCCTCGACCGGGTTGCTGACCACGAACCAGAGCGTCAGGGAGCCGACAATCGCCATGGCTGCAAAGGCCGCCAGCAGAAAGATCGGGCCGCCCGAGCGCTTTGTGGGCGCTGCGTTGAAGTCATGGAAGCACTCCTTGCAGCGAGTCGCAGAAGTCGGAACCTCGGCTCCGCAGGAGGGACAATCCTTCATTTCACACCCTCTAAATCAGTTCGTTGCGGCACGTAACATCGGCCGCACGGTATTGTGGGCCAGGTGGACCCCCCACGTCGGTAAAAGGGTTGTGAGCAGCAGATCGGCAGCCTGTGGTTGGCGTCTGGCGAGGGGTGGATATCTTGGTAGCGAGGATTGCCTCGGGAGGTCGTGTGAACGGAATAATGAGACACGTGGTCGGAGCGGCCGCACTTCCGTTCTATTGGATGGGAGGGGCTTTTCACGGATGGCTTACCGGTCCACAGGGTGTCGTGGACATGACCATCGGCCGCGGCGAGGACCTCCTCGCTCGCCAGCGAGTGCTGCACCGGATCCGACGGATGGGCACCGATCCGAATGTTGCCGCCATTCTCCTCCGCATCGAGGCGCCTCCGGGCGGATACGCCGCATGCCAGGATCTTCGCGGCGCCATCGCCTGTGTCCGGCGGACCGGAACCGCCGTCTATGCATGGCTCGACGCCCCCGGGAACGCGACGATGTGGATCGCTGCGGCCTGTGATCGTGTCTTCGTGGTTCCGACCACCGAGGTCGGCCTCGTCGGCGTGGGCGCAGAGCTCACATTCTTCGGCGCTGCGCTGAACCGTCTCGGCGTCGAAGCCGATTTCGAGGCCGCTGGCACCTACAAGTCATTCGGCGAGCCGTTCACGCGGTCCTTCGCTTCCCCCGCCAATCAAGAGGCGCTCCAGGAGCTCATCGGCGATCTTCACGGGCAGCTGATCGACGACATCGCAAAGGACCGGGGACGGAGTGCCGAGGAGATGGCCGATATCCTCGAACGAGCGCCGATCTTCGCCGAGGATGCGATGGAGATCGGCCTGGTCGACCAGCTCTACTACGGCGACGAGGTCGAGGAATGGATCGCGTCCCATCACGGTGAACACTGCAAGCTGATCCCGTTTTCTTACTGGGCACTGCGTGACCGACTCCTCGAGAGGCTTGAAGGGGCTGGCGACGGCGGCTCTGTCGTCTCTGTCGTGCACCTCGAAGGCAACATCGTGATGGACGATAACGGAGCGTCAAACAAGATTCGCGCACGCAAGGTGGTTCCGGTCCTCGCGCAGCTCCGCAAGGACGAGAATGTCGCGGCCGTCGTGCTACACATCAACAGCGGTGGTGGCAGTGCTCTGGCATCCGATCTCATGTGGCGCGAAGTCGAGCAGATCCAGAAGGTGAAGCCCGTGGTGGCGATATTCGAGGACGTCTCGGCGTCCGGGGGCTACTTTCTCGCCGCCCCCGCTGGCGAGATCATGGCTCGACAGGGGACCTTGACTGGTTCCATCGGTGTGTTCGGCGGCAAGCCGGTGGCCGGCGAAGCTCTTCGCAAAGTCGGCATTCACACTCAAGAGATCGTCGCCGCTCCCAACGCGAATCTGTTCTCGCTGTCAAGGCCCTTCTCGGACGCGCAACGAGTGAGGTTCAAGGCTTCTCTGCAGCGTGTCTACGATGACTTCGTCGCCAAGGTGGCGGGCGGACGAAAGCGGTCAGAAGAATCCATCGAGCCCCATTGTCGCGGTCGTGTCTGGACGGGAGCGGCAGCCCAGGAGCGAGGCCTCGTCGATCGTCATGGCGATCTCTACGACGCCGTCGAGCGCGCGCGTACCCTCTCGGGGCTGTACGTCGGAGAGTTCGTACGCAAGGACATCGACATGCGCCCGGGCACGTACCTGTCGCGACTGGTGAATCAGACCCTCAAGGATGTCAGCCCAATGGGGGCATCATCGCACCTGGCTGTCCAGGCCGCCGAGCGCGTGTTTGGTGGCCGCGTCGGTGAGACGCTCGACTTCATCCTGAAACATGAGAACCAGGTTCTCGCGCTAATGCCCTTCGACCTCGACCTCCGCTGAAGGGGGAGCCTTCGGCGGAGGCGGAGGCGCAGTCACGTCCTCGGACGCCGCCGACTCGGGGTCGCCGTAGACCCACCGATAGGTCATCACAAACCCGAGGACGCGCTTCACATAGCGCCGAGTCTCCGTGTAGCTGATGTTCTCGGAGAACTCGTCGAAGTCCGGAGGCGTCTCGTAGCCCTCAAGCCAGCGCCGAACGGCCTCTTCGCCCCCGTTGTAGCTGCCGATGACCGCCGGAAGAGAGGTGATGGCCAGCGTGTCCTGGAGGGACTCGTTCAGCTGCCCGAGCTCGGTGGTGCCCAGAGTGACGTTGTAGGGCGCCGAATACAGATCGTCGGGGCTGTAGGGGCGCTCTGGAAAGACCTTGGTGTGGAGTTCTCCGGCGAGCTCGGGCATGAGCTGCATCAATCCGCGAGCACCCGCTAGCGAGGTCACTCTTGGCTTGAGCGCGGACTCCGCCGTCATGATGCCAAAAGGCACCAGGGGATCGAGATCGTACTCGGCGGCTATCGTCGCGACCACTCGTCCCTCGGGCATCGGCGTGCATGCCTGCTGCGCGACGGGGTCTCCGCCTTTCCAGGGGCTCGAGCAGAATGGGCGGGCGAGGCGCTGACCCCCTCGGTAGTCCCCAGCCCGGATCTTGGCCCAAGCCAAAGCAAGCGCCGCCGATCGCTTCGAGCCAGGGTCGACCTGGGAGAGCTCGGCGCGTGCCAGATTGTGGAGCCCAGCGGCGAGCAGGGCCTCGGCGCGAATGACCGCACCTTTCTCGGCAAGGGAGCCGGGCCATTCTGGAGGCGTCGCGCGCCTTCTGGCGGGAAACGTCTTTCCAGTGCGGGCCGCCGCAAACCAGGCATATCCACTGGTGGGCCACGACCTGATCACGTTCCTTAGCGCTTGGGCTTCCGCCGCTTCATCGCCAGCGATCCCGAGTGCGCGTGCTTGCCAGTAGGCCGCGGCGGAGACCAACGACGACTTGGGTCGCTCCTTGGCGAGCCGCTTCAAGCTCGCGCTGGCGGCGTCGAGATCTTTGGCTTTCCAGTGGCAGCGAGCCACAAACCAGAGCGCTTCGTCGAGGCGCTTGGAGTCGGGGTGGTCCTTGACATGACCTAGCAGGAGTTCGTTGGCGGTCTCGCAGTTGTCCCGATCGTATTCCATATATCCGAGCTTGAACGAGGCAAATTCGGCCTGTGATGAGCTCGGGTGTTGCGCGATCAGCCTGCGATAGACGATGGCAGAGGTGTCGTAGTCGCCAGTTCTCGCGTGGTTCAGGGCGTAGTCGAAGAGGAGCTGGGCGGTTCCGGTTGCCGTGTCGGCCGCTCCGAGCACTGACGACCAGTAGGGAAGGGCGTCTTTGTACTTTCGGGCGCTAGCATGAGCGCGGGCCAGCGCGATCCGCTCTTTGTCGGTTCTCGGCGGCTCGAGCTCCCGGATCGTCAACAACAGCTCGAGTGCCTCCGGGTGGCGGTTTGCCTTGCGGAGGCTGGAAACGCGCGCGAGCCCTCTCTTGCGGCCCTCCGCTGTCTCCACTTCTGGAACCGGGTGACCGAGATCGCGGAGGCGCTCTGCGGCTCTCGTGTCCCAGCCGTCGGGTGCCGCATCTGTCCATAACGCCGTCATTCCGGCGATGAGTCCGTCGCTGTCCCCGGTGACTCCAAGCCCCTCAGCCGCCCAAAAACGGGCTTCGTGGGCGAGCTTTGTGTCAGCGAGGGCCGCCAGCTCCCCCTGTGCGGCGGGATCGGCCTGGTCGGCGTGGATCCGGCCGATGAGGAGCTGCACCTTTCGACCGCTGATCCCGGGCAGCACCACCCCTTTCAAGACCGCAAGGGTCTCGTCCTTCTGCCCCAGCTCGGCTAGCGCTCTTCCTCGATACCACGCTTCATAGGCGGTGAGAGAGCTGTTCTCAGAGGCTTCTTCGAGGAGTGCGAGGGCGAGATCGGGCTTCCCGACATCCAGAGCGCATCCGGCACCGGCCAGTCGGATCCCGTCCCCGGGGTTTTCGGGCAGCTCGGAGAGCACTCTGGCGCAGTCTCCGGTGGCGACTGCGGCGGCCAGATCATGGGGCAGCGCTGCGGCGCTGTTTGGCAGCGTTCCCAGTATCAAGGCGACCAATGCCCGGGTCAGAAGGAGCCTCCCAAGTTGAAATACAGCGGCTCGAGTGGACTGTCGAAGCCCAGTCCGCCCTCGGTGAGGCCGATGCCGTAGCCGAGGCGGCCGCGGAGTCCGAGACCCCATCCGAGCACTGTGCTGAAGGATACTTCGGCGCCGACGCCAATGAGCGGCTCGCCGAACGCCTCGCTTGCGAACTCCGATGCGGTAGCGGCGCGGCCGGATTGCGCCGGGCTGTTGAAGGCGTTGCCAGAGTCCGCAAAGATCGCCCCGGAGAGATTCCTCGCATAGGCTGGCAGCGTGCCCAGACCCCGCTGGATGTGCCAGATGGGAAATCTGTACTCGAGGTTGCCGACCCAGTACATGTCGCCGATGTCGTAGGCGAAGGGATATCCGCGCAGCATCCTGAACTCGTCGGGTGTCACGAAGAAAGCGCCGTCGCCGAGGTTGCCGCCGAGCTGGTAGTTGCCGAGGAAGTCGTTTCCGCCGAGGGTGATCCCGCTCCCCACACGCATGGCGAGCACGTGGTTGTCAAGGAGAGGATTGACGACGTACTCTCTGATTTCTGTGGTGAACTGCAGCTGGGAGAGCGGCTGGAGAACTCCATTGTCGTCGCGGACCCGGGTGCCGAGCCACGGGTGGAGAATCGAGCCGACCAGAGAGAAGATTCGCGCGTCCTCGAGGCTGATTGCGTAGGGCGTCTGCTGTGACCAGCTGTAGCGATATCCGCCTGACAAGGCGCCTACGGTTCCCCGCAGTGGTATGCCAGGGAGGTAAGCATTCTTGGGGATCTTGTAGAGCTCTCGCCGCTCGGTCATGCTGTATCGACCGAAGACCGTGGTCCGCAGCTTGTAGGGGTAGCTGATCTGCGCCCACGCCTGTGACCGCTTCTCCCAGTAGATGGATCGCCACTTGGACCGGTCCGCGCCCTCGAGGATCAGCTCGCCGTCTTCGTCGAACAGGTCGTCTTCGTCGAAGTAGGTGTAGTAGGCCGCCGACACCGCTCGGGTGTTTGCCCCCACCGAGTACACGGGAATGAAGCGGTTCACGGTCACCGCTGCACCGCCACCGAGGTATTCCGCGTCGGTCCTGTAGTTCACCGATCCGCTCCACGCGAAGTGGCGGAGGGTGTCCGACGAGCTCGTGGATAGGCTGCCCTGCAGGCCGAAGGGCCAAGGGATCCCGCTGAAGGTCGGACCCGGTGGGTGGGTCGTGTTTTGGATGTACGGAGCCACAAAACGAGGGACTAACGTTGCGAATGGGCTGTATCTGTGCGGCGTGATGGTGAAGGGGTAGTCTTCCTCTTCTCCGAACAGATCCTTGAGGTCGGTGTCATCGAACGAGTCGATTGAGTCGCCAGGCGGATCCTGGTGTCTGTCGGGCACCCAGGGGTCGAAGTGCACGCCCTTGAGCTGATTCCTGCGACGAACCTCCTCGAAGTCGGCCAAGTCCCAGGCATCTGCAGCACCATCATCCTCTTCGACTTCTCGCTCTACGTGGCCGACGATATCGCGGATCGGCGTGCCGTAGCGGATAGCCCGGGGCAGTCCGCCGCGGTCGAGGAAGGTGTCGGGATCGAGGTCGATCATGCGGACATCCCAGCCGTTCTCGCTGTACTGCAGAAAGGCCATGCGCTCGCCGCTCGGATGAACGGTTGGCTTCAGGGCTCCAGTGACGACGTTGGTGACCTGCCAGAGGTGCTCGGCGTCGATGTCGATGGCGTAGATGTTCGGGATGCCGGAGCGGTCGGAGCTGAAGTACAGCCACTCTCCGTCGGCCGACCAGACCGGATCGGCGTCGATCGCCATGTCCGCCGTGATCCGCCGTAGGGGTTTGCCATCGGGATCGTGCAGCCACAGGTCTCTTCGGCCCTCCTTCCAGACCGAGAGCGCGACCGCCTTTCCGTCGGGAGAGAACCTGGGCGTGCTGTACTGAGTGTGGTCGGTGTTGTCGGTGAGCTTGGCGCTCGTGCGATCGACCGTCATGGTCTCGAGCTGGTTGTTCTGAGATCCGTTCGTCACGTAGAGCAGCTTCGTGCCGTCCGGAGAGAAGTCCGGATCCCGCGCTCGCTGGCCCGAAGTGATCGCGACGGGTCGTTCTGTTCCGAGCTTGAACAGGTAGATGTCCGACCAGGTGTTGAACCGGTTCACGATGTGGCTGCCGCCATAGACGAAGGCCTTGGAGTCCTTTCTCCATGTGAAGTAGCCGGCGCCCCTATCTTTCACGAGGATCTCGCGGGCATATCCATCGCCATCGCTGATCCACAGCGCCGAGCCCTCGTTGAGGTCGTAGCAGGACCAGACCAGCTTGTCTCCGTCGGGAGAGAACGCCGGTGAAGAGCAGGTTTCTTCGCCGCCGCTGATCATGCGACTCATGGTCTCGCCCTCGGCCCGGACTGCCTCGGCTTGGGCGGTGTACTTGTCGGTGAGGTGCTGCTTCCACTCGAAGTACATCGGCACGATGCGCTTCCCGAATGCGCGTCGAGCCGGGAAGAGGTTGCCCATCAGCGGCAGGTCGAGGACATACGGGAAGGACGACCCATAGAAGTGGACCCAGCGTGTCCAGACGTCGGCGCCGCGGGTGTCTGCGACGTACTGAATGAAGTCCTGACCGAAGATGTAGCGGAGGTTGCCGCTCGGGGCGTTGGGCTGGAGCCCGTCCATGTTCCCCAGCGGTGGGAAGGCGTCTTCGACCACCGCGGTTCGTTTCAGCATGTCGGGCCACTTGCTTCGCCCGCGTCCACCGGTGGAGTGCCGCGTCTCTTGGAAGGTCGCGAAGCCCTCGACCATCCACCATGGCGACAGATCGTTGGTCGATGCAATGCGCCCGACGACAGCGCGGGCGACCCTCACGATCCCGTGGTTGGCGTCCATGTGGAGGATGTGGGTGAACTCGTGGGTGAAGATCGCTTCGTTCCAGTCTTCGTACAGATTCAGCGTCGAGTCTTCGGTGGGGGCGGTCGTGAAGATGACGATCTGGTTGTAGGGAACGACGCTCGCGTAGCCGTTGGCGCTGTCCGTGCGGTCGACAAGAACCAGCTCGGTGCGCCGGCGGGGTTTCCACTTGATCTCGTCGAGCATGGTCTCGTAGACATCCTCGACGGTGTGCGAAAACTCTTCTGCGAGCTGCTCTTCACCCTGGTGGAAGTGGATGTTGAAGTGCTCGGTGGTGATGGTCCGCCACGTCATGTCGGGGTCGTAGCTGGCACTTTGAGCGGTCGTGCTGGCGGCGAGAAACAGTAGAGACAACCAGCGGAGCAACGAACGTCATCCAGGAGGGGGGTGACGTGTTTTAACTCAGTCCACGACCTCGACCTCGTCCCGTCGCACGGTGCGGATCAGGGCTTCGAGCATCTCCTTGCGCTCGGGGATGTCGCGGTAGACATCGCGGAGCTGCCCAGCGAGGTCCTTTGCACGCCGGAACCCGGTGATCAGATCTCCGGATACATCAGTCTCGCTGTAGATCATCAGGAGGATGTCTTGGAGGGAGTCCCCCGACGCCCACGCTCTGCCGAGGCTGATCAGGTCGGGGTCGAAGTCGTACTGAAGACCGGTCATCTCTTCGGCGTCGAGGATCAGATCGCTGTGGCGGATCTGCTTGATCTGGCGGGCCAGGGCGCGATCGTCGCCGCGGGGCCGGAAGTTCGCCTGCACTTTGCGAGGCAGCTCGTTGGTGACCGCGCACAAGACGCCAAACAGCTGCGGCGGCTCGAGATCCTCCAGGATCCCGTGCAGGACCAGCTCACAGACGAGCATCTCCGAAATCTGGAGATGGCGCAGCACGGTCGCGCCGGCGTTGAACTGGCGAGGGTCTTCTTGGAGGTAGCCAATACCCTGGAGATAAGCCACCTTTTCCTGGAACTCCAGCCAGCACCGGTCCTCGGCTCGAGCGGCCCGTCGGCGGAGACGGTGGGCTTCTTTCTTGCTGCGGCGAGGCGAGTCGGGACTCGAGAGATCATCGGCGCGGGCGAGGTGGCGTTCGGCCTGGCGAGCGAGATGCCAGTTCAGGAACGACTTGTCGACGATCATACGGATCCGAGCGGCGTCGTGGGACTCCAGCAGGTTGACCACACTGTTCCAGGACAGGCTGAAAGACGAGCGTACGGGCTCGGTCTCGCCGCGGGCATAGCGCGCCAGCAGCGGCTTGTACTCGCTGAACTCCGACAGGTCGAGGCGGATGATCACGTGTCCCTCGACATCCATTCCTCGGCGCCCGGCGCGTCCCGCCTTCTGCATGAACTGTCGCGTTCGGAGAGGTGTCATCGCCCGGCCATCGAACTTCTTCAGGCCGTCGAAGACCACGGTTCTCGCTGGCATGTTGATGCCGAGGGCGAACGTGGAAGTGCAGTAGAGCACCTTGATCAGCTTCTCCTCGTAGAGCTCCTCAACAAGGGCCTTGAGAGAGACGTGCAGTCCGGCGTGATGAAACGCGATCCCCCGGCGGTAGAGCTCTCGAAGCTCTTGATCGAGGGCGGGGCCGAGGTCCCGCGCCGCCCGATCGAGGAGGACGTCGAGGCGTCGCTGCTCTTCTCCGGAGACCAGCCCACGGCGCATCTGCCGCCCCAGTCCTCGGGCGCATATCTCGGTATCTCGGCGTGAAAAGACGAAGTAGAGATAGGGAAGCAGGTCCTGCTCATCGAGGACCCGGAACACGTCGATGTGGCCAGTCTTACGGCGAGGGCGTCGTTGTTTGCGATCTCGGTGGCCGCGACCCTGCCGCCCGCGCCTGTTTCGACCTCGCTCGGCCGGTTCGTGCCCGCGACCCTTTCGCTTCCACACCTTCTCGTATTGCTCGGGTGTGGCGAGCCCGGTCTCTACCGAGAGGTAGCGGAAGGACAGCGGCACCGCGCGCACCTTTTCGATCACAACCTCTATGGGGGCTCCACGGACCTCGGTGAGCCACTCCGAGAACTCGTCGAGGTTCGAAAGTGTCGCAGACAACCCGACGATCTGCACCGTCTGCGGCAGGTAGATGAGGAGCTCCTCCCAGACGGTTCCGCGCTCGCGATCGTCGAGGAAGTGGATCTCGTCCACGATCACCGCCCGCAGGTCGGGCACATCCTCGCCGGCCAGCAGGATGTTTCGGAGGATCTCCGTAGTCATGACCAGGCAAGGCGCATCTCGACGGATGACGAGATCACCAGTCACCAGGCCGACTTTGTCGCCATACAGGCGGGTGTAGTCGCGGAATTTCTGGTTCGACAGCGCCTTGATGGGGGCGGTGTAGATGACCTGCTTGCCGGCCTCGAGAGCCTCTTCGACGATCCAGTCGGCGATGATGGTCTTGCCAGTGCCCGTAGGGGCGGCGACGAGCACACTTCGCCCGCTGCGCAGCGCCTTGATGGCTTGCACTTGGAACGGGTCTAGCTCCAGTCCGCGGTATTGCATCTACCTCGGGCTAACATGTCGCCATGGAAGTGCTCGCCTGGCTCTGCGCGATGGGTGGCTTGCTCCTCGGCGGAGTGAGTGCCTTTGTCCCTGGATTCCCGGGCAGCGCCGTCGCCTTGCTTGGACTGGTGGCCTTCGCGGGCCTGACAGACTTTTCGATAGTCAACTCCGAAGCTCTGATCCTGGCAACTCTGATCGCGCTCGCTGGGGCCGTGGGGCAGATCGCGGCGCCGATGGTGGCCAGCCGCGCTGCTGGTGGTACGGCGGGGGTGGCAACAGGTGCGGCGCTCGGTGCGGCGCTCGGAGCGCTGATCCCCCTGCCCGGCGCGTCCTGGGGAGGGGCGCTCATCGGAGCCACGGTTCTCGGGATTGTTGGCAGTCGAGAGGGTTTCTTGAAGACGCTCCGCGGGCTGGTGGGTACAGCGGGGGGCTGCGCGGTTGCAGTCGGGGCCGATCTCGTCTCGGTCCTCGGCATCGGGGCGGTGCTCGCGGTCGCCGACTTTCTGGCAGGCCCCTGAGCTGTAAAGCCCCGTCTCGCAAAGGCGAGCGGGGCGTACAGAACGCGTTGATTGTATGGAAGCGCTCGGCGCTGTGTCAACCCATCAATTCGGCGGGCCGTCGAGTCCAAGCCGGTGCTCGGCTGTCGATAGTGCCTTTTCCACGCGCTCAGCGGCCTCGTCGTCCTCGGACAGCCCGAGCTCGATGAGCTGCAAGACCCTTGGGTCGGTCTCGGATCGTCGGGCGAGATCGGTGCGTGACCAGCCCAGAGTCTTTCTTCGATCTCGAATGTCGCTCATCAGAATATCCAGGAGTCAAAGGCGCAGAGCCGGACATCGTCCGACGTCCTCTTGCCGTAGTTGACGGTGACGTGGCCACCGCCTGGCTGTGCGTAATCGACGATGGCGTCGGAGTCGCGGTGGGCGATCCCGGTCCCGCTCTTTGGCTCGGGGCACTCGCCAGGGATGTCCTCGAGCCTCACCTTGACGTCTCGCAGGGTGTGTCTCACGAGCTGCTTTTCGTCGATCTTCACCTTCCCCTCGACGGTTATGCCGAGGTCCGAGGACTTGGCGCTGACGGAGCCGGAGGCGTTGAGTTTGTCTCCACCATCGCGGACCTTCAGGTCGAAGTCGACGTCGATGCCGAGGTCACCGTCGGCGCCCGTGATCGTCGCTGCGATCGACCCCGTGATCGGGTGGGAGAGGTTGATCGCATAGGTGTCGAAGTCTCCGACGAAGCTATCGCCGCTCCGCTCGACGATGACCGCACCGGCCACCACCACCGGCACCAGCCCGCTCCTCGGAAGACAACCTGTTCCGTAGTCGACCTCGATGAGGCTGTCACTGAGGGCGAAGAGCTCGGGGCAGCTGCGCAGCTCCCCGTGTCGTCGGGAGGTGCCTCCAGTGTCCGTTGTCCCCGTTGTCGTGGGGATCTCGGAGGGTGTCTCCAGGTGGTAGCTGGCGACATCGGCGACGATCAGGGAGATACCGATGGCGTGGTTGGTGGACAGCAGCGACGCTTCCATCTCGGCGGCGACGTCGGGCTTGTTGCAGCCGGTGGCGGCAAAGACAAGCGGAATGGCGAGAATGCGGCGCACAAGGCAGTCTAACCGCGGCGCGCTCCACAAGCTCCGTGAACGAGAAAGCCCCCTCCGAACTGTGTCGGAGGGGGCTTTGAGTACTCCCAAGGGGGTTTGAACCCCTGTTCCCGGCGTGAGAGGCCGGTGTCCTAGGCCACTAGACGATGGGAGCATGTTTGAATTGACCCGCTAGGACTCGAACCTAGAACCTTCGGGGCCAGAACCCGACGTCTTGCCAATTCGACCACGGGTCAAGAACAAGCGTCAGCTAACTCGCGCCCCGCAAGAGCGTCAACGTGAAAACCGCCACTGGAGGACACCGCTATGGGAATTGGTCGACGGCAAGCCCGTTTGGCGTGAGACGCTCGTTGGCGCTCTGGAACCATTTTTCTTCAGCGAGCTTCACACCGTCGGCGAGATCGCGCGCAGTCCGCCACTGTTCGTCGTCGGCGGTAGCGATCGCGTCGGCCAGGGTTCGGTAGGCCCGCGCCCGATCGCCCCAGATGTCCACGAGCTCTCCGTGGTGCTCTGTCCAGGTCTCTGGCGCCTGGACGAACGCGGATTGGTTGTGGAGGTGCTCGGCGAGGGGCACGATCTCGGCGGCCCAGGTGTCGCCGAGCTTTTCGGGTTCGGACTTCTCGTTGTAGATGGCCGCGGCCTCGACCAGGACCCGCTCGGAGAGGAGGGCATTGTCCTGCAGGAGGGGCATGAGCGCGCGTACATAGGCGCGGTCCTCGCGAAGTGCCGGGTTGAACTGGGCACAGCTCGCGAGGAGAGTGGTGAGGGTGGCGCACGCTAGCGCGCTCCGGGTGAGTCGGGGCAGGCTCATCGGTCGGGAGCATACCTCTTGCGTGCCTGCCGCGCACATGCCGACGGTCTGGAGTGTCAGATTCGACAGAGCATGGAACAGGAGCTATTTGCGCGGGGTTTCCATCAGCAGGTTGGAGTTTGTCTTGCGCATCCCCTTGGACAGCATCCCGGCCCATGGTCGCATCGTGGATGTGGGCCTCGCCGACGAGTGGGCGTTGGCCGCGGTCGCCGCCGCCATCGAATCGAGCCCGAGCACAATGGGGGGCCAGGTGGAGGTCGCTCCACTGAGGCAACAGCGCGTGAAGGTCGGCGTAGACGTGCATCTGAGTGCGAACACCAGCTGCGACCGGTGCGCGGAGCCAATGATCCTCGATCTGCACGCCGCTCATGAACTCCACTACAAGCCCTTGCCCGATGACGTAGACGATGACGCCGAACTCGAGGAGTCCGATCTTGACGTCGGCTGGTACAGCGACCGCTCTCTCGACCTCGGTGCCGTTCTTCAGGAAGCAGTGACACTCTCTGTTCCTGTACGTATTACCTGCAAAGACGCCGAAGCGTGCGAGACGAGAACCGAAGCATTGTTGGCCAACCAGCGCGCGACGAGTGATGTGGGCCACCCTGGCTTCGCTGCGTTGCGCACGATCAACGAGTAGAGGCAGCACCAAGACGCTCTGAAGAGCGGAGGAATCATGGCCGTCCCCAAGAAACGCACTTCCCGGCGCCGTCGCGACATGCGGCGTGCCCACGACTCTCTCACGTTTTCCGCCGCTGTCGAGTCTTGCGACGAGTGCGGCGAGCTGAAGCTGCGCCATCGCGTCTGTGAGTCCTGCGGTACGTACCGCGGACGGCAGGTGGTCGAGGTTCCGGCCTTCGAGTGATGGACGGCTGTGGCCGTGAAGTGATCTGATGCTCCCCGTTGCCGTCGATGCCATGGGTGGCGATCATGCCCCCGATGCGATCGTTGCGGGTGCGGTGGCTGCTGTGCGCGCTGGCCTTCCAGTGATCCTGGTGGGAGACCGCAGTCGTCTCCAGCCCCTGCTACCGCGACACTACAGACCGGCGATCACCCATGCCGGCGACGTCGTGGGAATGGGCGAGGCGGCCGCTGCCGGCGTGCGCCGCAAACCGGATTCGTCGGTTCGTCGGGCGATGTCTCTGGTGAAGAAGGGAGAAGCGTGCGCCGCTCTGTCCTTCGGAAATACGGGGGCAACCTTCATCGCCGCGCTGTTTGACCTCGGGGTCTTCGAAGGCGTGGAGCGCCCAGCCATTGCCACAGTGCTCCCGCGATCGGACGGCGGGCGGTTGGTGATGCTGGATGCCGGGGCGAACGTGGACTGTCGACCGGAGCAGCTCGCCTGCTTCGCGCTCCTGGGGGCGAGCTATGCAGAGGCCCTCGGCGTGAGGAACCCACGCGTGGGGCTTCTCTCGAACGGCGAGGAGGACAAGAAGGGCAACATGCAGGTTCGCGCCACTCTTCCGCTACTGCGCTCACTGTCCCTGGAGGTGGTTGGCAACGTCGAGCCACATCACGCGATGGCCGGCGCCTGCGATGTCCTGGTGTGCGATGGCTTTGTCGGGAACATCCTCCTCAAGGCGGCGGAAGGAGCGGTTTCCACGGTTGTTGGCCTGCTCCGCGAGGAGATCACCCGCAGAGCGAGCGGTCGGCTCGGAGCCTGGCTCCTGGCGGGGGCGTTTGCGCGGTTTCGCGAGCGGGTGCAGTGGGATGCCCAGGGTGGGGCTCTACTTCTCGGCACTCGTGGACTGGTGGTCATTGGCCATGGCGAGGCTCGAGCGGAGGCCGTTCACGCCGGCATCGCGCTCGCCGCTCGTGCCGCCGAGGACGATCTATTGGGAGCGCTGGAGCGCCGGATGGCGAGCAGGGTGGACGAAAAACCAAGGTAGCTTCGACTAAAAGACAAATTCAGCCTGTGGATGGCTAGAGGTCAGGTGACGCGCTATATTGGCGCCCCTCAGCCCCTCAGGAGAGTGTGGATGTCTAACGACGAAGTGGTCCAAAAGGTCCAGGACCTCATTGCAGAGAGCCTGGGCGTCAAGCGCGGAGAGGTTGTTCTGTCAGCCTCCTTCATCGACGATCTGAACGCCGACTCCCTCGATATCGTCGAGCTCGTGATGACCATCGAGAAAGAGTTCGACATCGAGATCCCGGACGAAGAGGCGGAGAAGATCCGCACCGTTCAGGACGCCGTGACATACATCACTGCGCACGTCTCGTAGCGGGCTGACCTCCAAGCCGTGAGCCGACGTGTCGTAATCACTGGGCTCGGCACTGTCGGGCCCTGTGGCCTCGACGTCCCGACCACCTGGAACGCGATGGTCAACGCGCGAAGCGGGCTCGGGCCCGTTACGCGCTTTGACGTCACCGGACAGCCTTGTCGGATCGCCGGCGAGGTGAAGGGCTTCGATGGCGCAGCCCTTCTCGGTGCGCGAGTCATCCGCCGTCTGGGCCAGTTCATGCAGTACGCCCTGGTCGCAGCCGACGAGGCGATGTGCGACGCTGGCTACGACATGGCCCACGTGGGCGGGGAGGGTTCGGGACCCTGGCCCGTCGGCGATGAGTTTGGCGTCTACATCGGATCCGGCATCGGCGGGTATCCCGAGATCGTCAGCGGTCACGAGGTCTCTGTCCGAGAGGGCATGAGGCGGGTCTCGCCGTTCTACATCCCACGCTCACTCATCAACCTCGCCACCGGTCAGGTCGCCATCCGCTTCGGCGCTCGTGGGCCGAGCTTGTGCGTGGCTACGGCCTGTGCAGTGGGAAATCACGCTATCGGGGAGGCCTATCGCGCGATCAGCTACGGAGATGCCGATGTGATCGCGGCCGGTGGGACCGAAGCTGGCCTGTCGCCTTCGGGCTACGCCGGATTCATGAACATGAAGGCCCTGAGTCGTCGCAACGACGAACCTCAGCGTGCCAGCCGCCCCTTTGATCGCGATCGCGACGGGTTCGTGATGAGCGAGGGTGCTGGCGTGGTGATCCTCGAGGATCTCGAGCACGCCAGGGCTCGCGGGGCGCGGATCTACTGTGAGATCATCGGCTACGGCGCCACCACCGACGCCTACCACGTCACCGCGCCGGCACCGGGCGGCGCAGGGGCGGCTCGATGCATGGCCAAGGCACTGCGTGATGCCGGCGTGGCTCCCGAGTCTGTGGACTACATCAATGCCCACGGCACCTCGACGCCGGCCAATGACCCCGCCGAGACGGCCGCGATTCGCAAGGTATTCGGCGATCACGCGGACGTCCTTGCCGTCTCCTCGACCAAGGGGGTCACGGGCCACCTGCTCGGTGCCGCGGGCGGGATCGAAGCGATCGCCACCGCAAAGGCGCTGCACACGGGGATCGTCCCGCCGACGGCGAACTTGGACAATCCAGATCCAGAGTGCGATCTGGACTACGTGCCCCACGAAGCCCGCCAACTAGATCCCGAGGTTGCCCTCAGCAATGCCTTCGGTTTCGGCGGAACCAACGCAGTATTGGCCTTTAGACGCTGGAAGAATTGAGATGAAGATCGCTATCGCCTCCGATCACGCCGGAATCGACTTCAAAGCACTCCTCGGCGAGTACCTGGTCTCCATGGGGCACGAACTGGTCGATCTTGGGCCACAAACGCGCGAATCCGTCGATTATCCCGACTTCGGGAAGAAGGTCGCTCGCGGCGTCGCGGCTGGAGACTACGAGCGCGGCGTGCTCGTGTGTGGGACCGGTCAGGGCATGGCGATGACCGCGAACAAGGTCCCCGGTGTGCGGGCGGCCGTGGTCCAGGACGTGTTCTCGGCGCGAATGGCGATGCTCCACAACGATGCCCGCGTGCTCTGCCTCGGCGAGCGCGTGGTTGGTCCCGGCCTGGCCAAGACCCTGGTGGAAGCTTGGCTCGAGTCGTCCTTCGAGGGCGGTCGGCACGCGCGAAGGGTCGGAAAGATCGAGAACGGTTAGGAGGCCGTCCGGCCAGTCGAACCGCCGGATTCTGGAGCTCCTGAAATGCGCCTCCTCGCCGATGCCGATCCGGCTGTACACGCCGCCATTATTTCCGAGTTCCACCGCGAGCAGCATGACCTGGAGCTGATCGCGTCCGAGAACTACGTCTCCGAGGCCGTCTTGCAGGCCATGGGCACAGTGCTGACAAACAAGTACGCGGAAGGCCTGCCCAAACGTCGCTACTACGGTGGCTGCGAGCACGTGGATGCAGTCGAAATCCTGGCGAGAAAGCGCGCAAAAGAGCTGTTCGGATGTGTCGGGGCCAACGTGCAGCCTCACTCCGGAGCCCAGGCCAACGCCGCCGTCTACCTGGCCGCGTGCAAGCCCGGCGACACCGTGCTCGGACTCGATCTGACCCACGGGGGGCACCTGACCCATGGCTCGCCCGTGAACAGCTCGGGCCTGATCTACAACGCGGTGCACTACACCCTCTCTGAGGAGACGGGTCGGATCGACATGGATCGCGTCCGCGAGCTGGCCCTCGAGCATCGCCCGCGCATGATCGTCGCTGGCGCCTCTGCCTATCCGCGGATCATCGATTTCGAGGCCTTCCGCGCTATTGCCGACGAGGTCGACGCGGTCATGTTTGCCGACATCGCTCACATCGCCGGGCTGGTGTGCACCGGACATCACCCGAGCCCGGTTCCGCACTGTCACTTCGTGACTACTACCACTCACAAGACCCTCCGCGGTCCGCGTGGCGGCATGGTCATGGCGAACCGCGACTGGGCGAAGGCCATGAACAAAGCGGTGTTCCCCGGAACTCAGGGCGGTCCGCTCATGCACATGATCGCGGCCAAGGCGGTCGCATTTGCAGAGGCCCTCAAGCCCGAGTTCAAGTCCTACTCGCAGCAGGTCATCGACAACGCCGCGGCCATGGCCGGTCGCCTGCAAGAGCTGGGCTTCAAGCTCGTCACCGGCGGCACCGACAACCATCTCATGCTCATCGACTTCGGCGAGCTCTGCAGCGGCAAAGACGCAGAAGATGCCCTCGGGCTGGCGTCGATCACTGTCAACAAGAACACGGTCCCCGGCGAGAAGCGAAGCCCGTTCGTCACTTCTGGCGTTCGCATCGGCACTCCGGCGATGACGACTCGCGGCATGGGGGTCGCCGAGGCCACCCAGATCGCCGACTGGATCGTCGACGCCATCGCCCATCGAGACGACGAGGCCTACCTGGCGTCCCTGGGTGAGAAGGTCCGCGATATGTGCGCGTTGCATCTGCCATACCGAGAGGATCTGCACGTCTGATGCGCTGCCCCGAGTGCCAGCACGAAGACTCCCGGGTCATCGACTCGAGAACCGCCGGTGAGGACGCTATCCGTCGCCGCCGGCAGTGCAGCGACTGCGGGGCGCGGTTCACGACCCACGAGCGCATCGAGACGCCCATTGCTTGGGTGCTGAAAAAGGACGGACAGCGCGTCCCCTTCTCCCGGCACAAGGTCCTCAACGGCATCGACCTCGCCTGCCGCAAGCGACCCATCGACGCTTCGGGCATGGACACCGCGGTCAAGAAGGTCGAGGGTCTCCTCGTAGATCTGCGCGTGGCCGAGATCACGACCTCCCAAGTAGGTGAGGCGGTCATGAAGGTCCTGCGAGAGACGGATGCGGTGGCCTATGTGCGTTTTGCGAGCGTGTACCGGGAGTTCGAGAGCGTCGAGCAGTTTGCGGAGACCATCACCGACGTGGCGGACAGTCAGTGACCGACGCTTCGTGGATGAAGCGAGCGCTAGAGCTGGCTGAAACCGCCCTCGGAAATACGGCTCCCAATCCCGCAGTTGGCGCGGTGCTCGTTCGCGATGGCGCGGTGATCGGCGAGGGATGCACACAGCCAGCCGGGATGGATCACGCCGAGGTAGTCGCGGTAAAGTCCTGTCGAGACACGGGTTTTCAGACTTCTGGTGCGACTCTCTATGTGACTTTGGAGCCGTGCTGTCACCATGGACGCACGCCCCCGTGCACCGACGCGATCCTCGAAGCTGGGCTGACGCGGGTGGTGGTTGGAAGCAAGGACCCGTTCCCAGCGATGCGGGGAAAGGGCCTGCAGGTCCTGCGAGAGGCCGGCATCGAGGTCTGCGTCGGCGTCGAGCGAGATCGCTGCGAGAGACAGATCCTCGGCTTTGCGCGGAGCCATGGATTCGGCTTGCCCGAGGTCTCCAGCAAGGCTGCGATCAGCGTCGACGGTCACATCGCGACGGCGACAGGGGAGAGTCAGTGGATCACCGGTCCCCTCGCGCGGGAGGACGGCCACCGGCTTCGTGCCCGGCACGACGCGATCCTCGCCGGGATAGGTACGATTCTCGCCGATGATCCGCGCCTGACCTGCCGACTGCCCGCCGAGCCCGGGCGGCCGATGCCCGCCGATCCGGTCCCAGTCGTGCTCGACTCGACCCTGCGTTTGCCAGCAGACGCGAAGCTCCTCCAGTCCGGCAAGCGGCCGCTGATCCTCTGCCTTCAGAGCGCGCCTGATCGAGATCTGGATGCCGACGTGGTGCGTCTCCCTGCTGGGCCGCAGGGGCGTGTCGATATCGAGTCGGCGCTGCGGGTGATCGCCGACCGGGGACTGCATCGTGTCCTCATCGAAGGAGGTGGGGCGGTACATCGCACGCTCTTGGACGCGGGCCTCGTCGACACGCTGCACCTGTATGTGTCAGGCGTGATCATCCCGGGTGGAATGCCCTGGGTCGGGGGGCCACCGCTGGGAGCCCTCGGTGACGCCACCCGGATGGACCTCGGAGACGTGAAGCGGATCGGTTCCGATGTCCGTCTTTCCTACCGGCTGACCCACCGGATCGCGCCGGATCCGTACGCAGCCCTTCGGGAAGCGTGATGAGGCGGCAGGCCCGAGTTACTGCGGGGAACCGTGACCGGCGGCGAACCGCCTTGGAGGCCGACATGGCCCTTCCGCTTCAGATGAATGAATCCGACTTCGACGTGATGCCGTCCGACCCGCTGCGTCGTGTCGAGCTCGCCATCTCCGACCTCAAACAGGGCCGGATGGTCATCCTGGTCGACGACGAGGATCGCGAGAACGAGGGCGACATCGTGATCGCCGCCGAGAAGGTGACGCCAGAGGCGATCAACTTCATGGCGACTCACGCGCGGGGGCTCATCTGTCTTTCGCTCACAGCAGCCCAGGTCGAGCGGCTCGGTCTGACGATGATGGCGGCCAACAACAAGTCCGCCTACGAGACCGCCTTCACGGTGAGCATCGAGGCCCGTGAAGGGGTCACGACGGGCATCTCCGCCGCTGATCGCGCCCACACGACGCTGGTCGCCATCAATCCCAAGGCCACGCCGCGCTCCATCGTCACACCGGGTCACGTGTTTCCACTCCAGGCCCGGGATGGCGGAGTGCTCGAGCGTGTCGGGCAGACCGAGGGCTCGGTCGATTTGGCGCGCATGGCCGGGATGAATCCCGCCGGCGTCATCTGCGAGATCATGAAGGATGACGGCACCATGGCCCGCCTCCCAGATCTCGAAGAGTTCGGGCGCAAGCATAAGATCCGTATTGTCGCGGTCGCCGACCTCATCAAGTACCGCATGCGCAAGGAGCGTGTCGTCCAGCGCGAGTCGGAGGGAGTCCTGGAGATTCCCGGCCTCGGCACCTGGCACACACGTCTCTACCGGAGCGTAGGCAGCGAAGGGCTGCACATGGCCCTCTGGCAGGGCGATCTCACCACAGAGGCCGCCCTGACGCGCGTCCAGGGAGCGCCGGTCTGCTGGTCGTTCCTCAATCCCCGTGCGTCGAAGTCGTCTTCGACGGCGATGGAGTCGCTCACCCGAATCCACGAGGCCGGTCGCGGCGCGGTGGTCTTGATGCACCTCGATCCACCCCACGCCCTGATCCGAAGTGCCTTCAAACGCGACTTTGTGGGCGAGACCCCGGCGCTGCGGCGGGCGAACGCCGATGCCCTGCGCGATCTCGGTACTGGGTGCCAGATCCTGTTGGACATCGGGCTGCGCGACCTGCGGCTCCTCTCCACTTCCATGCGACCGATCGTCGGCATCGAGGCCTATGGTCTGTCGATCGTCGAGCGCATCGGGCTCAACTAGACATCGGGAGACCATGTGGCACGGACCATCGAGGGCAACCTCACCGACCCTGGCGGGCGCTTTGCGATTGTCGCGGGACGCTTCAACGAGTTCATCACCGCACGCCTCGTCGAGGGCTGCGAGAACGCGCTCCGCCGTCACGGCATCGACACCGACTCCCGTCTCGATGTGGTCTGGGTGCCTGGGGCCTACGAGATCCCCCTGATCTGCGACAAGCTCGCTGGTTCCGGCAAATACTCGGCGGTGATCGCTCTCGGTGCGGTCATCCGTGGCCACACCTCTCACTACGAATTGGTCGCCGGTGAAGCAGCGAAAGTCGGGGCCATCTCCTTGAAGCATGGATTGCCGGTGATCTTCGGCGTGCTTACAACTGAGACCATCGAACAAGCGATCGAGCGCGCCGGCACGAAAGCCGGGAACAATGGCTACAAGGCCGGCACCGCAGCGATAGAGATGGCGAACCTCATCCAGACCCTGGAGGACTGAGCATGGCGTCGAGACGCCGAGCCCGCGAATATGCGCTCCAGGCGCTTTTTCAGGCCGACATGCGCGAAGTGCCCGTCCTGGCTGCCCTGAATGACCTCTGGTCTGGGCTGATGGACGGCGAGGGAATCGAAGAGGCGCGCGCGCCGGAGTCCGAAGAGGTGGAGTTCGCCCAGCGGATCGTGGCGGGAGTGGCCGAGAAGCGCGAGGAGATCGATCGGCTGATCGAGGCTTCCTCCACCAACTGGAGGCTTCCGCGGATGCCAGTTGTGGACCGCAATATCCTCCGGATGGCGACCTTCGAGCTGCTCGAGTGTCAGGACATCCCAGCCACGGTGTCCATCAACGAGGCCGTCGAGCTGGCCAAGAAGTTCGGCACCAGTGACTCTCGTGGATTCGTGAACGGGATCGTCGATCGTGTCGCCCGCCAGCTCAACCGGATCGACGGCAAGCGGCGTCGCTAGCATGCTCAAGGCCGTCGATCGCCTCGCGTCGAGCTGGTGGTTCGGTCACGCAATCTTGCTTGTCGTATGTGGAGGCGTCGTCGGTTTTGCAGCCTTGCTGACGCCGACGCCCGACGTCGTGAGCCTGTTCGGCGTGCCGATTCCGGAGATGTGCACCTATCGAAGGGTCCTCGGCTTCGGCTGTCCCGGATGTGGGCTCACTCGCAGCTTCTCATTCATGGCTCACGGCAGCTTCATCCAGGCCTTTCAGATGAACTGGTTCGGGCCGCCGTTCTTCCTGTTCGTGGCTTCGCAGGTGCCGTATCGTCTGTTTACGCTGGCACGCGGACAGCAGGTCGAATCCCCCTAGCCGCGACAGCAGCGCCCAGCCTCGCGTGTCCGACGAAGTTTCGCATGAGTGCCATTCCCGCCGATCCCGACAGGACGGACTCGGGGTGGAACTGCACGCCCCACAGCGGCAGATGGCGGTGACGCAGCGCCATGATCGCGCCGTCTTCGCTCCAAGCGGAGATGTGCAAACAGTGGGGGAGCGTCGTCGGATCGACCACCAGGCTGTGGTAGCGCGTCATATTCGCTCCGGGTGGGATCCCTGCGAAGATCCCGTCCGAGTCGTGATGGATCTCGGTTGCATGCCCATGCACGACTGTGTGCCGAACAACCGCTCCACCGAAGGCGAGGCCAATGGCTTGATGACCCAGGCAGACCCCGAGGATGGGGATCTCGCCGGCGAGGGTTCTCACGGCGTCGACGATGCAACCCGCCTGCTCGGGGCGCCCCGGCCCCGGCCCAAAGACGAGGAGATCGGCGGACATCTGGCGGAGGTCGCCGACGCTGACTTCATCGCCACGAACGACGCTCACCTCTGCCCCGAGGACTTCGAATCCCTGTACGAGGTTGTGGGTGAAGGAGTCGTAGGAGTCGACGAGGACCAACTGCATGCGGCGCTCATAATCCGGAACAATTATGTATGGGAGGAGAGGATCAACCGTGCTGACCATCACAGAGAACGCCGTCGACCGCATTCGCCAGGTCATCGCTGACAACAACGGCGGCTACGCGGGGCTCCGCGTCGGTCTCCAGGACGGGGGCTGTTCCGGGTACACCTATCTGCTCGACTTCGAGGCTGCTCCCGACGAGGACGATATGGTCATCGAGACCGGCGGCGTGAAGGTCTTTGTGCATCCGCTGCATCTTCCGTTCCTCGCCGGATCGGTCCTCACGTGGACCGAAGAGGAGTTCCGTTCGGGTTTCATCCTCGATAATCCGAACGTCAAGCGCATGTGTGGGTGTGGCGAATCGTTTGACGTCTGACGTGGTCATCGAGGACTATGGACAGTTCACTGCCGCGCACGACGAGGTGATCCTCGATCTCTGCGAGCGGAACGAGATCCCGATGGAGTCCTCGTGCGGAGGTTTTGCGGCCTGCAACAGCTGCCGGATCGAGGTCGTGGAGGGCGCTGAGAATCTGTCGCCGATTGTGGACGAGGAGGCTCCATTCCTGGACGCTCCAGGGCAGCGCCTTGGCTGTCAGACCCGCGTTCTGGGACCGGTCCGGATCCGCCTGTCGCCGGGAATGTGATGCCCCCGTTGACGCACCCAATCCCGACCGTTAAGCCGCGCTGGCTTGGCCGGGTAGCTCAGTTGGTAGAGCGGGGGATTGAAAATCCCTGTGTCGGCGGTTCGATTCCGTCCCCGGCCACTGCAGCACACCTCTTTGCGGAGGTCGGTGGTGGTCGGCTGCCGATGGTGGGTGCGAGTCCGCTGCTGGGCGATGGGTGGGCACGCCGTGCACCGATGCCTCGATCCTCCTGGTGGGGCTTGGCACTGTTGTTGGCACTCGGTGTGACCAGCGGCTGCGGCGACAACTGTGAGCAGCTGTGTGTGCAGACGGCGAACCAGCTGGCGGCGTGCAAGCCCGATTCGCTGTCCTGGAACGACCTTGGAGCTCGGAGCAAGTCGGACTTCGCTGGCGACTGTCGGACGGACTGGGAGCGGGTGAGCGCGGATCTGACGGTGAGCGATCTGCGGGTGGCCCTCGATGTGTGTGACGAGGCCTCTGGAGATCTGTTCCGACTGTCGTGCGAGGAACTCACCGCGCTGTACGCGGTCGAGGAATGAACGCCGCCTATTCGTAGGTGATGTTCTTGACCTGAATACCGAGCCTGTTGATCCGGTAGTTCAGGTTGGAACGGGAGATCTGAAGTCTCCTGGCGGCCTGTGCCTGGACGCCTTTGGCCTGCTTGAGGGCGGCGACCAGCACCCGGCGCTCGTAGTCTTGGAGGCCCTCCTTCAGCGTGGATCCCAGCGGGGGGAGAATGTCGTCGGCACCGCGGTCTTCGTCTCTTGTCAGCGGCTCTTCGGGAAGGCGGATGTGGGTGAGATCCGGTTCTCGGTTCAAGATCACAGACCGCTCGATGACGTGCTCCAGCTGACGCACGTTTCCGGGCCAGTGGTAGGCCATCAGCCGCTCCATCTCGCGAACGGAGACCCTGGGTATCGCGCGACCGTTTTTCTCGGCGTAGACGCGGACGAAGTGGTCGACCAAGAGTGGAATGTCATCGCTGCGATCGCGCAGGGGCGGGACATGGAGTGCCATGACGTTGAGGCGATAGAAGAGGTCCTCTCGGAAGTTCCCTTCTCGGACTTCATCGCGCAGGGTCTTGTTGGTCGAAGCGATCACCCGGACATCGCAGAGCAGGGTGTGTGAGCCTCCGACACGGTTGAACTCGCCATTCTCCAAGACGCGGAGCAGCTTGACCTGCGTGTACTGGTTGATGTCGCCGATCTCGTCGAGGAGCAGTGAACCGCCGTCGGCCTGCTCGAACTTTCCCCGGTGCTGCCGGATCGCTCCGGTGAACGCGCCCTTCTCGTGTCCAAAGAGTTCGCTCTCGAGCAGGGACTCGGGGATGGCTCCGCAGTTCACTCTGATGAAGGGACCGTTCGAGCGTCTGCTCCGGTAGTGGATGGCGTGGGCGAGGAGCTCTTTGCCGGTTCCGGTGGCGCCCTCCAGGAGGACCGTCGCCGACGTGTCAGCGATCGCCGCGACCTCCTCGTAGAGGTCCTGCATCGCTGGAGTCGTTCCGATGAGGTTGTGGAATCCGTAGCGGTCCTCGACCTCCTGCCGCAGCTGGATGAGCTCGGCCCGCAGCGCCTTGTGATCGAGGGCCCTCTCGATGAGGAGCAGGAGTTCATCCTTGGCGACGGGCTTGATGATGTAGTCCGACGCACCTCCCTTCATGGCTGCGACGGCGTCCGCAACCGAGCCGTAGCCAGTCATGACGACGACCGGCATGTCTGGCCAGGCGGCGCGAACTTTGACCAGAAGCTCGAGCCCGGTCGCCCCGGGCATCTTCACGTCGGTGAGGACCAGGTCGTAGGGCGCCTCGTGGAGCGCGGCGAGCGCCTGGTGGGGGTCCTCGACTGCGACGACGTGCATCCCGCTCTTGCCCAGGTTCACCTTCAGCACCGAGCGCACAGCGCGGTCGTCGTCGACTACCAGGATTCGTGCCCCGTCGATCATCTCCCCACGTCCACCAGCCACGGGTTGATCATCCAGACATGTTCCTCGTCGTAGAGCGCCCAGATCAGCGCCGGTTGCCAGGGAGCGACCAGCTCGATGAGCCTCTCGGTGGTCGGATCCAGAGCCGGCGGGTTGATCAGCCGTTTTGCGGGTCCGAGCGCCTTGCCGATGAGGGCCGGGGCGAGGGTCTCGAAGACCGTGCCGCCCTGTGTATAGGAGACGAGTCCCACCTTGCGATTTGGGGAGATTCCGGCGCGGATTCGGGCGTCTGCGATAGCGTCCTGTAGTCCGCCCAGTTCGTCGACGAGGCCAAGCTCATGGGCTCTCCGACCGGACCAGACCCGGCCTCGGGCGATCTCCTCGACCTCCTCATCGGAGAGACCTCTGCCCGCCGCTACCTTGCTCTTGAACTGCTCGTAGGTCGCGTCGACGAGTTCTTGCATCTTCGCGCGCTGCACGTCGTCCCAGGGCTTGCTGTTCGTGAACAGGTCGGCGTTTCGTCCACGAGTAATGGAGGTCACGCCGATTCCGACATTGTCCATCAGTTCAGCTGCTGAGATCTTCCCGGCGTAGACCCCTATGGACCCGGTGATCGTGTTTGGCTCCGCATAGATCGCGCTTGCCCCGGCTGCGACGTAGTAGCCGCCGCTGGCCGCGACACCGCCCATGGACACGACGACCGGTTTCCCCTTGCTCTTCACGATCTCGACGCCCCTCCAGATCTCGTCAGATGCGAAGGAAGAACCTCCAGGGCTGTCAACCCTGAGGACGACGGCGCGAACGAGGGGATCGGTGGCGGCTTCGTTGAGCATGCGCAGGAGAGTTTCACTGCCCGATGTCTTCCGGCCGAGCAGACCGCCACGAGAGGACTCGCCCTGCACGATGACCCCGTCGACGTAGACCACGGCGATCTGGGCGGGGTCTTCCCAGGCGGAGTGGGCTTGCGGCATGCGCCGAAGGTCGCGGGCGACCACGGCGCCGCCGTGTTCGCTGTCGAGGCGTGCTTGCAGCTCGTCGGGGTAGGCGAGGTAGTCCACGATGCCGGCCGCAATGGCCGCTTCGGGGGTCCACGGACCGTCGTCGATCCAGCCCTGTACGACCGCTTCGGTCTTCGTTCGCCCTTCGGCAACGGCGGTCACCAGCTCGCTGTGCAGATCGTCGAGGTAGGCGTTGGTCATCTCCAGCGCGGCTTGGGACGGCTCTGTCCGAGTGGTGGTCTCGGTCGCGCTCTTGTACTCGGCGCGGCGCACGAATTGTTGTTCGACGCCGATGATGTCCAGCAGACCCTTGATGTGCTGCAGCTCCGTCGAAAGGCCAACCAGGTTCAAGTCTCCGGCCGGGTGCATCGCGATCTGACTGGCGGCGCTCGCGACGTAGTAGGCGCCGTTTGAAGGCGATCCCTTCAGGTAGACGACGACTCGCTTTCCGGACTCCTCCAACGCCTCGACGCGACTCCGTAGCTCCCGATATTGCGCCCAGCTGAGTTGGATCCCGCCCAGGGTCAAGACGAGACCGCGCACGCCTCGCTCTTCCTCGACGCGGCGAAGCAACTCGAGGATGTCGAGCCAAGAGGGGCCAGGGTCCTTGGCGAAGAGCATGGCCCGCGGCTCGTATTGCGGTGCTCGATCCAGGGTGAGCACGGGAATGCGGCGGCCCGACTCGAATAGTGACTCTCCAGGGTCGTCGGTACCGAGCCAGCCGCTGTATTGCTGGTCGCCGCCGTCGAGATCAGCGCCGTGATTGTAGGACCCACCAAGACCGTCGAAGTACAGCTCGATGCCGGCTCCGAAGCCGCTGGGTTTCAGCTCCGCATTCACCGGGTCGATGCCCAGGTCGAGTCCACCGCGGATGTACAGGCCCTCGACGGGACGGAGACGGAGCGTGGTGGCAACCAGCTCCGCGTCGCGACGCGCACCGGCGCCGAACCCCTCGGTCGCGTCGGGGGCAGAGTGGTGGGCATAGTCGATCCCAAGGACCGCGAGGGGGCCGAGTGGGCGAAGAGCGATGCCGGCGGCGCTTCGAGCGATGGCTTCGTTGTTCGGGTCGGGACTTCCGACGTTCTGAGCGACGCCCGAGACGCCCAGCCAGGGGAGAGGACGCCAGGAAACGCCAGCGTCGTAGCCCAGATAGTTCTGACCGTTGTCGATGAAGTTCCAGCTCATGAGGAGACCAATGGAGACGCGCTCTGGCAGCGCGATGCTGGTGCCGTAGTCCAGCGACCAATCGGATTCGACGGCTCCATTGACCCCGGTCGGCTGGAGTGTGTTGTGGAGGCCGACACCCAGACCGTCGATCCCGCCCGTAATCGCTAGGCTGGTGGGACTGTCCAGAGACTGGTTCCGACTGAAGAAGACACCGTAGCGACCGTCAGAATCGTAGGACATGTTGGCGGGATTCACCCAAAGGGCGCCCGGGCCGCCCTCTGCGGCAATGCCGGCGGAAGGAACCTCCGGGTGATGTGTCTCGAAGCCCTGTCCAAGGGCGACAGCACCGAGGAGGAGGGGGGCAAGCAAGGTCATTGCGGCTCCGGTTCCGCCGAATCTTATGCCAGCGAGACATCTGGTGAAGATTTTTACGGGAAATGACGAGCCAACCCAGGGCTGCCATCGCTTAACATACTGGTGGATCCTGCCTCGCAGTGGTCTCCCGCCTCGTTCTCACCCCCTCATCCCCGACGTCCAGATGCGAATCCTGATCTCCATCTTTGCCATCGTCTTGCTTGTCGCGCCGGTGGCGAACGCGGGTGAGGTCGCCCACGATGTGCTTGCGCTCGAGTCTTTGCTCGACGACCTCGACGGGGATCGGCTCTTCAAGCAGGCGAAGGTCGGCCTGAGGGTCGTCAACGTTCGAACCGGCGATGCAGTCTTCGACCGGAACGCTGCGGACGGACTGAATCCGGCATCCACGATGAAGGTGGTGACGGCGGCAACTGCGCTCAAGTACCTGGGGCCGTCATACAAATACCAGACCAAGGTGTACGTAGACGGCGGCATCGGTGGAGACGGGGTCGTCGAAGGCAATCTGTACGTAGAAGGTGGCGGAGATCCTCATTTTGTGGTCGAGCGCATGTGGAAGCTGGTCCAGGATCTGAGGCTGAACGGGATCGAGCAGGTGAATGGGAACGTGGTCTTCGATGAGTCCTTCTTCGACGCCGACTATGCGCTGCCAGGGTGGACAAAGCAGAGGGACCTCGTGCGAGGCCCGGCCTACTTCCCGTCGCTCGGGGCACTGTCGCTGAACTTCAACACGCTGGCGATCGTCGCCCGACCGGGCAAGGCGGCGGGTAAGCCGGCGTTCGTCGCTCTCGAAACGCCCGCCGCGGACTATGTGGAGCTGGTGAACGAGGTGAGGACCGGAGCAGCTGGCTCACGACGCTCTGTCGGGATCAAGCGCGAGGTCCGCGACGGTCGCATGAAGATGACGGTCACGGGCTCCATCGCCGAGGACAGCGGGATGCGAAGGTATTATCGCGCTGTGGCTGACCCGACGGCGCACTTCATGGCTGCCTGGATGCAGATGATGTCTTCGCACGGGATCACGGTGACGGGAAAGGCGAAGCGGGGTCGAACCTCCAAGTCCGCCGAGCTCGTCGCTCAGCACACTTCACCGCCGTTGGCGTCCATCCTCATGGACATGAATAAATACTCCAACAACTTCATGGCCGAGCAGGTTCTACGGACCGTCGGGGCCGAAGTGAAAGGCGGCCCCGGAACGACGGAGAAGGGCCTCGAGGCCGTGTCCGACTACCTTCAGAGCCTCGGGCTGGAAGAGAGCGACTTCGTGTTGGTGAACGGGAGCGGTCTCACGCGCCAAGCTGAACTCTCGGCAGAAGTCTTGACCGCTGTCTTGGTGGACATGGCGAGCGACCCCGCGGTTGGCCACGAATTCCATGCTTCACTGGCGATCGCTGGCCTGGACGGGACCCTTTTGCGCCGCCTGACCGACGAACCGGGCCGGCTTCGAGGCAAGACAGGGACGATCGACGGGGTACACTGTTTAGCCGGTTATGTCGGTGCCGATGACGGCGAACAGTACGCTTTCGCGTTCATGGTTAACGAACACGGTGGAAGCGTGTCTCAAGTTAAGCGCCTACATGACCGATTTGCTCGTAAGATGTTTGGAGCTGAGACCGAATCGGTCGCCGGCGAGCGTACAGATGAGGAATAGACGGGATTATGCGTGTCTTACGAAGGGCTGACAGATTGACAGTCGATCATGGGCGAGGATATACCCGGTGGTAGGGCTATACCCCTGCCACAGGCGTCCCGATCGGACGGGGAGAGGCAAGAACCCAATGCAAGTCCGCTGGATGCTGCTAGCCTTTTTGGGCCTAGTGTTTGTTCCTTCGCTCGCACACGCGCAAGATGACGGCGAAGGCGCTGCGAACATGGAAACCGCCGCAGGTGACGAGGGCCTGAATCCCGAGGGAGATCCTGACGAAGAGGGCCTTTCCGAGGACGAGACCGCCAAGGCCGCCGCCGAGGCCGCTGCCGCCGCCGAAGAGGAAAAACAGGAGTTCAATCGCGAACTCAAGACAGTCGAAGAAGACGTCAGCAATCTCAAGGAGCGCGTCTTCCGGTCCAAGGCGACTCTCGCGCTTCTCAAGGAACTTGTCGTCGATTCGGGCCAGCTCGGCAGCCGAGTCAGCATCTACCATGTCAACAAACTAGGCGGCTCCTACACGATGGAGGCGGTCAAGTACTTCCTGAATGGGAAGAACGTCTTCACCAAGGTCGACCCGGGCGGAACTCTCGACACCATCCGCGAGCTCAAGGTCCACGAGCAGACCGTACCGCCGGGCACGCACCAGCTCAACCTGCTGATGACCTTGCGAGGCAAGGGCTACAAGATCTTCTCCTATCTCCGGACCTACCAGTTCAACGTGCAGTCCAGCTACGCCTTTCGCGTGGAGGAAGGCAAGATGACCGTCATTCGCGTGCTCGCCGAGAGCAAGGGCGGATTCCGGAGCTTCGTCGAGCGGCCGAACATCAGCTACGAAGAGCAAAACGACGCTCTTCGCGAAGATCCGGATGAGCCCGCGGCCTCCGAGGGTTCTGGTAAGAAGAAAGAAGAAGAAGCGGAGAAATGAAACTTCGGCGCGCATTCCGGGAAGCTCCGGTGGCAGCGATGTCGCTCGTGCTGCTCGCAGCGACACTGCTCGCAGCACCCGTCGCCCAGGCCCAGGACCTGGAGGTCCGTCTCGACGCGGTGGACGAAGTGGTGGAGTCCCTGCTCCGCCGCAGCCGCGCCCTCGAGGGTCAAGTAGCCCCGGGTAGTGGGTACATCACCGAAGACCAGGCCATCCAGCGGTTCCAGGACTACTTGTTCATGCACCTCGTGGGAGACAACGAGGAGGCAGCCCAGGGCTTCTTCGCCTTGGTCACGTCCGGCGCACTCGGTGACGCCGGTCTGCACCGCGATGCCGAGTGGTATCTGGCCGACTCGCTCTTCATGGTCCACAACCTGGCGACCGCCGGCGCCCGCTTCGAGGCCATCGCCAACGACGACGGACATCCGTTCCGCGCGGACGCGGTTCGCCGGCTGCTCGAACTCTACGCCCAGAGCCACCAGACCGAGAAGTTCTACGACATCTACGAGCGCGAGATCGTCCGCGGTCGCGTGGAGCCGACCGACACCATCAACTATGCCGTTGGCAAGTCCTTTTATGCCCAAGGCGAGGCCGCCGAGGCCGCCACTCACTTCGAGAAGATCGGCCCGACCAGCCCGTGGTACGGCAAGGCCGCCTATTTCCGAGCGGCGATCCTGGTTGCCGACAACCAACTCGAAGCGGCGTCTGAGCTCTTTGTGGAGGTCGCGGAGTTGTCGGTCGATACAGTCGACGCTCGACACGTTCACGACCTGGCCCTGTTGGCCTTGGGTCGCATCAGCTTCGAGGTTGCGAACTACTCGGATGCCGTCGAATACTACGACCGGATCGGTGGTGACTCGGACTACACGGCGGACCAGCAGTTCGAACTCGTCTGGACGTACATCGAGCTGGCCCGTCACGAAGAGGACTGGGACAGACAGCAGACCGCCTGGCAGAACGGCCTCCGGATCATCGACATCTTCTTGTTGGCCTTCCCTGAGCACGAGTACGCTGCCCAGCTGAAGCTGGTCGAGGGCCACTTGCACATGGCCAAGGTGGAGCACGACTCGGCACTCACGTCCTACGAGAAGGTGATCGTCGACTACACACCGATCCGCGATCGGTTTGCAGAGCTGGCCGGCTCCAGCTCTGACCCGGCTCAGTACTTCGAGACCGTGCTGCAGATTGGATCCAGCGATGGCGGCGACATGGACATTCCCGGGTTCGCCGTCGCGATGATGAAGGCCGACCCCGAGCTCGGGCGGGCCATCGACGTCTTCCGGGAGATCGAGCGACAGGAGGCGGACATCACGTCTTCCGAGGAGATGATCAGCGAGCTGCGCATCCATCTCTTGGGCGATGGCGGAATCGGTGGCTTCGAAGCCATGCGCTACGACGCTGTCTTGGCCAGCTCGATGACCACCGAACACCAACTCGTGCTCCTCGAGCTGGAGGAGGGCTGGCTGTACGACACGCTGCCCGTCGAGAAGCGTACGCGGATCGATCCTCTGCACGAGCGCCGCATGACGCTGATCAACGCCGTTCGCGAAGATAAATACCGCGTCGAAGAGGCTCGAAAGGCCCTTGAGAAGCACCGACTTGGCATTCGTCGTGCCCGCCGTTTTGCGGACGAGGTCCTCCGGTTCGCCACGGAGCACGAGAAGGAGCTCAAGAAGCTCAAGAAAGAACTCGAAGAGAAAGCCTCACACCTCGACGATGTCTCGCGAGAGGCTGTGGTCGCCGATGTGAAGTACCTGCAGGCGGAGCTGAAGGAGTCCAAGGAGCAGCTGGAGAACCTCGACCTCGAGCTCGCCAACATGCGCGCGCCGCGGGATCAGGTCACAGCCGCACGCAGACCGGCGGCCATGAATCTCCTCAAAGAGATCGAGACGCTGCGAATCGACTACTCCATCGAGCGCAAGAAGCAGCGACACGATCTGATCGGGCCTCGCTTCGACGGCATGCACCAGGCCCTGACCCTCGTCCAGGAGCGCCTCGCCAAGGTAGCCGCCGGACTCGACGACGTGGAGAAATCCGAGCTTGCCCTGCTGCGGACCCGGTTCGAGCACGAGGTGCAAGAAGTCGCTAGCGAGCGCGTCGCCCTCCAGGAAACCGTGACAGAGGCCGAGGAGGTCTCCGTAGATCTCACTCGCGATGGCTTCGGCCGCCTCGAGGATTTCTTCGCAGACTCCGTGCTGAGGGCCGACATGGGAATCATCGACGTGTACTGGGCACAGAAGCTCGAGACCGCCGACGAGATGGAGCGGATCAAGGTGGAGCGCCTCGATCTCCTGCTCGAGCTGGAGCGGCGCTTCGAACTCATTCGCCTCAAGATCCGCCGATAAGGAGCTTTTGCCCGCATCATGCCGCGCCCAATTCTCATCATCGCACTCCTCATCGCCGGGCCAGCCTTCGCGCAGTCGGCCGATGTCGTGAAGACGACCCCGCCCGAAGAGGTGGCGGCGTTCCGCGATGCCCGAGACCGATTTGCGAAGCGCATGAAGGAACTGGACAACGACACCCTTGCCTTTGTCGATCTTCGCGAGGCCGAGGAGCGGGAGAAACTAGTCGGCGGTTACGACGCTCTGCTCGCCAACCTCGAGGGGCTGGCGGGGAATCAGCGCACGCTCACCATGGAGCGGTTCGAGGACTTCTTGACTCGTTATCCGGATGCCGCCTACGGCTCGCACGTCCGGTTCCGCTACGCCGATCTGCTCTTCGAGAGCGCCAGCGCCGACTTCATGGCAGCGTCCGACATCTACTATGAGGCGCTCAACTCCGACGATCTCGAGTTGCTTGAGACCCTGGTCGAGCCAAAGATGGATCTCGCCGGGCCCATCGCCCTGTACGAACGGATTGTCGCCGACAATGTCGATCTGTCGCCGGACGAGCGCTACGAGCGCCTCGATGGCGCATTCCTGATGTTGGGCTTCTGCTACAACGACAGCAACTCCTTGCAGCGCGATCAAGAGCACGCGATGGAGATCTTCCAGCAGCTCATCGACGTCGTGCCCGACTCCGAGCTTGCCGATCGGTCCCACTTGTTCCTCGGCAACAGCCGGTTCGAGAATGGAGACTTCGACGAGGCGGTGGCTTCGTACAACGAGGTGTTCGCCCGCGGCACCGACAGCCCGTACTACAGCGAGGCGATGTACCAGCTCGCCTGGGCGCACTACAAAGAGAGCCGCTACGACGAGGCCATGGACCTGTTTGTGCGCCTCCTCGACGAGTCCGCCAAAGAGAAGACGGATCGCGGAAAAGAGAGCCCGTTTGCCCCCGACGCCATCCAGTACATGGCGTACTCCATCCAGGACATCGCGCTCCTCGACGACGATCGCGACTCGGTCGGCGTGGCCGTCGATCACTTCGCCAAAGTTGGTGAGCGCGGGTACGAATGGGACATCTATGTAGAGCTCGCCGACGTTCTCATCCGGTACACCCGGCAGGACGAAGCGGTCGAGGTGTACCGACACCTCCAGAACGATCCGCGGTGGGTGAATCATCCACAGAACCCCGAGTGGCAGATCGCCATCGTCAACCTCTACAGCTCCGGGCTGATCCAGGATCTCGCCAAGTCAGGCGAGGAGCGCCTCAAGCTCACCAAGCGCTACAACGAGGGCAGCGAGTGGTGGGTCGCGAACCGGAACAACCCCGACGCCCTCGCCAAGGCCCGTGGCTTCATCGAGTCGTCGCTCCTCGATGTGGCCATCGAGTACTACGTCCGGGCGGACGAATCAGCGAACCCGGACGACTTCTGTATTGCCGCGGCAAAGTTCCAGGAGTACCTGGATAAATTCCCGATCGCCGACGACTACTACGACCAGCAGTGGCTGCTTGCGAACTCCTATGAGCGCTGCAAGGATCTCCCGAGCGCCGAGCACGAGTTCGCGCGCATGATCAAGAGTGCGCGCTACCACCCCTACCTCGATGCGTCGGTCTACTCGCTGATGAACGTGCGCCGTCAGCTCATGACGGAGAGGTCCGGACCGCCCGATCAGGTTCCAGAGGAGGGCAAGGTCCTTCGCAAGGACTCCCCCAAGGAAGGGATCGAGATCCTGGTCATGGCGCTCTCCGACGACCGGGCTGCGTTTGTGGAGGCTGCTGATACGGTCGTCACTCATGAATTCGGCGAGTCCGATCCGAGCCTGAACCTGCCTGATTACAAGGGTGAAGCTGCGAAGATCAAGACTGCGCTCATGTACATTCCGGCGCAGCTCATGTTCTACCACCGCCAGTACCCCGAGGCCCGTGAGCGGCTGGAGGCGATCCTCGACCACGACTATCGGTCGATAGAAGCGGACTTCGCTGCGAGCTTGATCCTGAACAGCTGGCTTGCGGAGGGCAACCTCAAGAAGATGCGCGACACGGCGAAGCGCTTCACTATCAACCCGCCCGGTCCGCCTTCCGAGACGCCGGACGAGAAGTTCCTGGTGTCCCTGGAGGGTACGTCCTTCAAGCTGGCCCTCGAGCTCGCCCAGGACAAGGCATACGTCGAGGCTGCCGAGGCTTTCCTGGTTTTCAGGGCCGATTTCCCGGAGTCCGGCTACGCTTCGGACGCGCTCCACAACGCCGCATACTACTACCAGGAAGAGGGCAAGAAGGAGCGTGCCAACGAGCTCTATGAAGAGTTCGTAAACGCGTACCCAGACGACGACCGGTCCGAGCGTCTGTACTTCAGAATCGCTGGAAACTACGAAGCGACCTTCGATCTCGACCGAGCTATCGACTTCTACGACCGCCTCGTGCGCAAGTTCCCGAACGGTGAGAACGCAGCTAACGCGACTTACAACGCCGCCTATCTGCGCATTGGTATCCGAGATCACATCGGGGCTGCGAAGGGCTTCGAGAACTACGCTCGCAAGTATGAAGAAGCCGAAGATTCCGAGGACGTGCACTGGCTCGCAGGTGAGCAGTACGAGCAGGTCGACGACAACAAGGCCCTCAAGTTCTACAACAAATACCTCAGGCAGTACGGCGTCGAGAAACCCGATCACGCCATCGAGGCCACCCACCGGATCGCCGAGATCTATCTGCGCCAGAACAACAAGCGCGCCCACGAGAGGCAGCTCGACGCGATCATCTCGATGTTCGACAAGATCGTCGCTGGCGGTGGCTCCGTCGGGTCAGCCGGTCACATGTACGCGTCGCGGAGCGAGTTCAGGTCGATCGTCGAGCACTACGAAGAGGTCACCAAAGACGAGCTGTCAGGCAACGAGGAAAAGGACGCCGTTCTCCTCACCGAGACCAAGCCCGTCCAGGTCAAGGAGTTCGAGAACCACACCAAGGCATTTGTCGCGAAGTACCGAAACTTCGAGCACAATACCGGCGCCCTCTATTTCCAGGGAATGGCGGTCCTGAACTTCGGCGACGTCGGTCTGAGCATCGAGTGTCCCAAGGGTCTCTCCGACGAGGAGTGTTGGGCTTTCGAGGACCTCCTCGCCGAAAAGGTCTTCCCCCAGTATGAGGCGCTGGTCGAAGTAGGCACAAAGAAGCTGACGGAGCTCATCGACGCCGCCGTGAAGCAGAAGAAACACTCCGAATGGATCGACAAAGCCTACGCCGAGCTGAACCGGCGCAAGCCCCAGGATTTCCCGGATCAGAAAGAAGAGTTCCTCGGCGAGCCCGATCCACGAATTCCCACGAAGATCAACCCGAAGCGCATGGCACCGCCCCCGGATCCAGAAGACGATTCTGGCGGGGAAGGATCCGATGAGGACGAGGGTTCGGAGGACAAGGAATGACCCGACTTCTTCCCATCGTCCTTGCGCTCGCCATTGGGTGCGGTCCCAAGACCACGCCGGATCCAGCCGCCGCGCAGAGCGATCCTGTCGACGAAGTAGCGGAGGGCTTGAAGATCGACGAGCCCGAAGCGGAGCCCGAAAAACTCGAGCCGTTTCACGAAGTCGTGAATCGCGCGGTCGAGTTGTTGGAGAAGGACGAGAGCGAGGCCGCCGCCCAGCGGGCCATTGGAATGCTCGAGAAGGCGGTCAAACGCGATGCCCGCTCTGCCGAAGCGCGCTTCAACCTCGGTGTCGCCTACCACCGGATCGGCGATGTCGATGCGGCGCGTCGCCACTATGAGGCTGCGGTCGGCGTAGATCCAACGGTTGGATTGGCCTGGTTGCACCTGGGGTTCATCTCCGCCGACGCCGGCCAGCTCGACGCTGCGATCGGCAAGTACCGGTCCGGGATCCGCAACGATCCCGAGAACATGGAGCTCAGGGTCGCGATCATCGACGCGCTTCGCCAGAACGGTCAGTCCGACCAGGCGATCATAGAAGCAAAAGCGGCGTTGAAGGTCAATGCCAACAACATCCAGCTCTACAACAACATGGGATTGGCCTACCAGGATCTGGGTGAACTCGTCCTAGCTCGCTTTGTCTACCAGAAGGCCGTTGCCGACATCGATGGCGCCGATGAGAACGCCTACCTGCAGCTGAATCTCGGTTGGACCTACTTCCTCGAGGACGCCATCCCCGATGCCACCCACTACATGAAGCGGGCCATCGAGCTGGATCCCGACCTGATCCCCGCTCTGGTCAACCTGTCGCGTATCTATATGGACGACCACAACTACGAAGACACTGTCGGCCTGCTGGAGCGTGCCGCGAGGCTCGATCCCGAAGACGAAGGTGTCTTCATGAACCTGGGGATCGCCTATCGCGGCGTCGGCAGACTCGAAGACTCGGAGAAGGCCTACAAACAGGCGATGGACCTACGCGAGGACAACCTGCAGCCCCTCTTCAATCTGGGGATCCTCTACTCCGACTACACCAAGGACTATGACGGTGCGGTCGAGGCTTTCGAGGGCTACCTGTCCGGGGGCGGGGATCGCGTGGAGCTCGCCGAGGAGTACATCAAGGCCGTAAAGAAAGAGAAGAAGACGGTCGAGAAGCGCAAGAAGGCCGATGAGGAGCGCAAGGCTCGCGAGGCGCAGCGCGCCAAAGAGAAGAAACTCATCGAAGAGGAGAACAAGCGACGCGCGGCCGAGGAGGCCAAGCTCGCCAAAGAGGCGGCAAAAGCAGCCAGGGAGGCAGCAAAAGCCGCGGCTGTGCCGCCGCCAGCGCCCGAGACCAGTGGTGGAGCGCCCTGGGGCGAACCGGGTGGTGGGGACCCCGCGCCCGCGCCCGAGGAGGCTCCGGAGACCGCACCAGAGCCCGCCCCGGAGGCCCCCGCCCCCGAGCCAACACCAGAAGCGCCTCCTGAGGAGGAGGTTCCCGCCCCGGAGGCACCCCCTTCGGAGTCAGCTCCGGTCTGGGGAGAGCCCACCGACGCACCCGCACCCGCGCCAGATCCCCCTCCGGCGCCCGAGCCCGCCAACGACGATCCCTGGGGAGAGCCCGAACAATGATCAGAGCCGCATCGATCCTCATGTTGTTGTTTGTTTCGAGTGCTGCAGAGGCAAAGCCGATGGACTTCGAAGTCATAGGCGAGGTCCAGAAGCCCGAGGTCACCGTAGTGATCGCTAGGGAGAACCTTAATAAAAGCTATGATCTTCAGCTCGAGGAGAGCTTCCTGAAGAAGATCATCGAGTCCGTCGACAAGCCCCCTTTCTAGCCGGGTCAAAGACGGGCTCAAAAGGGCACGGCGCCGGTCGATATGTTGACGTGACGCCTTCTTTACGAACCCTATTCGCGAAACGAGGTCGAACGTGATTGTCTAGGCCGGCTTGTAGAAGGTCTGACAGCCTCCTCACAATCCACGCAGGAAACGCGGGACTGTGGGGAGTAAGTTCGCATGACGCTCTTGCTGTGATTTTCAGGCCAGACGGCCAGACAGCGAAAAAACCCCCCCGGAGGTACGGAAATGGTCGACCCAGTTGTAATGTTCAAGGACGGTGGCGCGTTCATGTACGTCATTTTGATCGTTGGCGTGTTCGCGATGGCCATCGCCTTCGAGCGACTCTTCTACATCGTGTTCCGCGCAAACATCAACGCTACGGCGTTCATGGCGCAGGTGCAGAAGCTCATCATGGCGAACAACATTGATCGCGCTATCAAGCTCTGCAATGCCGAGCCGCATGCAGCCCTTCCCAAGGTGGTCAAGGCCGGTCTCACCCGCGCCAACCGCACCGAGAAGGAGATCGAGAACGCCATCGAAGAGGCAACCCTCGAGGTTGGCCCGCTGATCGCCAAGCGCACCGCGTACCTCGCGATGCTCGCCAACGTTGCAACGCTGACCGGCCTGTTGGGAACCATCATGGGTCTCATCATGGCGTTCTCCGCTGTTGCCAAGGCGTCGGCCGAGACGAAGCAGACCTTGCTCGCAAACGGTATCTCCGTTGCTATGTACACGACGGCTGGTGGCCTCATCGCCGCTATCCCGACTCTGGTCCTTCACTCGATCATCGTCAACCGCTCCAACAAGATCCTCGATGATGTCGATCAGTTCGGCCTCAAGACGGTCAACCTGCTCACTGCTCGCCGTCGCGGCACGCTCAAGGAAGACGCAGCAGAAGGCTAGGCGTAGCCTGGACTTTCAACTGACGTTCCACCCCCTAAGGGAGACCCGCCATGGGTAAGAGCAAACGAGTTGGAGAGGCAGAGGAACTCAACCTGGTTCCAATCATGAACCTGGTCACCATCCTCATTCCGTTTCTGCTGATGGCTTCGTCCTTCGTGTCGCTGGCCGCCATCGACTCCACCCTGCCCGCAATCGGCGCCCCGCCGCCGGAATCGCCCGATGATGACGAGGAGAAGCTCAATCTCTCCATCGTCATCACGGACGAGGGCTGGACGATCGCTGGCGCCGATGCGGTGCTCGGATCGACCGAAGAAGGCGAAGAAGCGGGACCGACGGTTCCGTGCACCAAGCCTGGCTGCCCGAGTCCTGAGAGCTACGACACCAAGGAGCTGACTCGCGTCCTGGGTCAGATCAAAGACCGGTTCCCGGATGAAGAGAACGTCATCCTGGTTCCAGAATCCGAGGTTCCGTACGAGGTCCTCATCATTACGATGGACAGCACACGCAACGATCCCGACACGAAAGAGGATGGCAAAGCTCGTCTTCTCTTCCCATATGTCGTGATTGCTGGCGGCGCCCAGTAGGGAGATGAAGTGAAGAAGTCCAGCAGACGAAACGCAGCGGACGCCGGTCTCACCATCACGTCCATGATGGACATGATGACGATCATCCTCGTGTTCCTCCTCATGAACTACGCGACAGAGGACATCTCTGTTGCCCCGTCTGACGACCTGCAGATCCCACTGTCGACGTCGTTGAAGGCGCCAAAACTGGCAGTGAACGTGGTTGTGTCCCGCAAGGACGTGACTGTGGATGGTGAGTGGGTGCTCGATCTGGAGCAGGGCGTCGACGAGGAGACGGGTGAGTCATCGATGACTGTGCCTGCTGACGACAAGCGTGGTCAGCTCATCTCCAAGCTCTATGACAACCTGCTCGAGAAGGCCGAAGCGGCCAAGGACCTTGGCCAGCGTACCGGGAACGCTGACTTCGAGTTCAAGGGCGAGATCCTCTTGCAGTGCGACAAGCGCCTTCCCTTCTCGGTGATCCGCGAGGTGATGTTCACCGCGGGGCAGGCACAGTTCGGAAACTTCCGATTCGTCGTCATCAAGGGCAGCGGGTAGGAATCTGACCACCCAGATCCACAGTTCGATGCCGCCATTTGCCGGGACCTATGGTCCTGCGAATGGCGGCTTCAATCGTTGGGGCTCGCACTCCGACGTTTCAAGCCTTGTCATGGCCCGGAATTCTGGACTATCGTACCGGAGTGTTGGCGCACGCAGAACGCGCCGGTTCGCATCGTTTTGGACAACCATTAAATATATGGACAAAGAGACGAAAAGTGAACCGGGCCGGAGACCGATGGTCAAAGAGAACGAACGCCGCTTGAGCGAACCCTATATGGGGTGCCTCGGGCCCATCCCCATCGTGATCCTGACCGCGGAGACCTGATTCAATGGCTGCGAAAGCGACAGAGAAAAAGGTCCTTCGGATCGGCATCATTCAGGATGGAAAGATCATCCAGGAACGGATGATCAAGGCCCAAGAGACCGTCACGGTCGGTGAAGCCGCCAAGAACACCTTCGTCTTTCCAAAGACCTCGCTGAAATCCGCCGAGTTCTCCCTCTTCAAGGCGAGTCGGAATGGGTACGAGCTGCACTTCACGGAGAAGATGAAGGGCAAGATCAGCTCGGGTGGTGCCGTCGTCTCCATCAGCAAGCTCAAGAACGATCCCTCTGTGAAGCGGTCCGGAGGGGCCTTCGTGCTCCCGCTGAGTCAGCAGGATCGCGGCAAGGTCACAATCGACTCTGTCACGGTGCTCTTCCAGTTCGTGGCGCCCCCGCCGGTCCAGGCGGTGAGATCCATCCAAGCGATGGACTTCCGGCCCCGCCTCATCGAAGACGACGATCCAGTGTTCTTCGGGTTCCTCGCGATCTGGTCGGCCCTGGCGTTCGTGCTCCTGATCTGGGTGTGGAACACCGAGCCCCGCGAGTTCACCCTCGAGGACATGCCCGATCGGTTCACCAAGATCGTCGTCAAAGAGAAGAAGGAAGTTGCCGAGGTCGAGGTCGAGGTCGATCCCGATGCCGAGGGCGACGCCGCCGAGAAAGAGGTAGAAGCCGAGCCCACCAAAGAAAAGGCCGAGGGTCCAAAGAACGAGACCGAAGAGGCCCAGCGCAAAGAGGATCTCAAAAAGGACGTGCTCAAGAAGTCGGCGCTCCTCGCCAAGATCATCGGCACCACGGGTGAGACGAGCGGTGGCGTGGTCGCGAACATGTGGTCCGACGAGGATCAAGGCCTCGGCGACATCGACGGCGCGCTCAAGGATGCGGGTGGCGTAACGTCGGATGCCTCCAAGGCTGGCCCCCGCGGCGGCACTGACGATGGCGGAGAGGCCGCAGACATCGGCGACCTGGGCGGCGTGGGCTCCGGCAACGCCGACGCGGGCGCCGGGCTCCAGGTCAAGGTGATCGCCAGCGTGAACGCCGGCAGCGGCACCATGGACGAAGACATCGGCGACCAGGGCAAGGTCAAAGCCGTGGTCACGCGCTACTCGGGTCAGCTGACCTATTGCTACGAGAAACGCCTCAAGGCCATCCCGGGTCTCGAAGGGCGCATCGAGATTGGCTGGTCGCTGTCAGGCGGTGCGGTCAGTGGCGTATACGTCGTCTCCAACAGCACAGGCGATTCCGAGCTCGCGACTTGCATACAGTCGAAGATCAAACGGTGGAAATTCGATTCCGCTCAAGACGGCGACGTGTCGTGGCCGTTCGTCTTCCGAGCCAAGCAGGGATAGTCGGAACGAGGCTCGACCTAAACAAAGTTCTAAAGTCGCGGTCAGGGTATGCCGATGACCGTTGACAGTGCTTCTCCGCCTGGGATAATCATTAATGGTGGGGATACTGATTGCTAAATCCCCGGGAGGCCACCGCATGTCGATAAGAGCAGCAGCCTACTTTGGCACCTTCGCGCTGCTCTTCGGGGCAATTGGAACCGCGTTTGCTCAGGACCCTTCCGGCATCTCCAGTGAGCTCGAGCGCACCGCGACCACGACTCCAGCCGAAAAAGTTGCCTATGCCGAGTCCTCCAACAACGAGATTTCTGATGCCGTGGCGACGATCACCACGCTGCTCGACTCCGCCAAGAAGGACGCCGATGTCGAGGCACTTCAGTGCCTCACCAGCCGGCTCGCTTCGGCACGCGCGCTGCAGCAGGTGAGCGAGGGCGCCGAGACCGCGATGAAGGATGCGATCTCGAAGGGCGAGACCGACCGCGCCGACCACGAATTCCGCAAGATCGCGGTGGCGGTCAGCAAGACTCGCAGTCTGCTCGCAGAGGCACAGCAGTGCACAGCGGATCAGGCCACCGAAGATGGCATCACGAACGTCACGTTCTTCATCGATGAAGACGTGGAGCTCGACGAGGAAAACGCTCTTGACATCGATGATATCGACATCGGCTTCGACCCCCCAGACGTGAGCCCGTTCTAAAAATCGATGATGTTCAGCGTACTCACTATCTTTCTAGGGGCTGCGGCGAACGCCGCGCCTGGCGATCACATCCGCGCTGGAGACGCAGTCTTCGTGCCCGACATCGATATCGGTGTGGAGTATCGAAGCAACGTGCTCCGGAGCGACGACAACCCAGCACCCGGCGCGAACCTGCGTGTCTCACCTGGTGTGGCGCTCGAAGTCGACAATCCGATGAACGAGTTCCATCTGGGGGGCGAGTGGGAGCTCCGGAAGTTCGTGTTTGCCGGAGACGATGGCAGCGGCAGGACTGCTTCTGAGCGAATCGCACGACTCGATCAGTACAACGAATTCAGCCTCGACGCTGGTCTCGACGCGCTCAAGCAAGAGGTGGTGGGGATTCAGCTGGCGAATACGGCTGCCGCTCGCGACAACCTGACAGACTCCTCCCTCACCAACGCGTCGTACAACACGCGCATCCGGAACAGCCTCTCCGGTGGGATTCGAATCTCGCCGGGCCCGGCTCTCGCAATCGTGCCCGGCGGTGTCTGGAGCTATGACGACTATCGGGCGGTCGGGTCGGCGAACAGACGTTACAACCAGCGAAATGCCTACGGTCCGAACCTGAACACCAAGTGGGACTTCTTCCCACGAACATCGTTCCTGCTCAACGCTAGCTACATGATCAACGACTGGGCCGAAAACCAGATCACGGCTGACGTCGATGACAGCCTGAATGGCGGGGTCATCGAGACGCGCAACTCTCGGCATTTCAAGTTCGAGACCGGCTTGACGGGGCGATTCTCGACGAAGATCTTCCTCGATGTGGTCGCGGGCTACGGTTTTGCGGTCTACGACGGCGCCGATCCGGCAGAGAACCTGAAGGGGTTGAACGGACTTCGTACGGCACTTCAGGTGCGCTATGCGATGACCGAGGGAGCGCAGTTCTCACTCGGCTACCGGCGCGACTTCACCGACTCGTACTTCACCGACTACATCGCGTACAACAACGTGTTCGCCCAACTGCAGGCCAATATCGCCGACTTCCGTCCGTCTGCCAAGTTCTCGGCCCGCACCGAGGGCTACGTCGGTTCCCTTGAGTCCCGCGACGACGTGATGCTGCGCTTTGACCTGAACACCGCCTACGACATCCAGGAATGGGCGGCTATCAGCAGCGGGTTCGCGTGGCAGCAGCGCGCATCCTCGGACCAGGAAGTCGAATACGACGACTTCCAGTTCCGGCTGTTCGGCACCTTCACGTACTGAGTGTCGCCGGGGAGAATCCCCGTATGCGCGTCTCGCTCTTGGTGCTCTCGAGCGACGTCTCGACGGGATTCCACGTTAGCCCTAGGAGTAAGCTCCATAATTGAGCCGATCCTGACGTTGTCCTTGAAGTTACAACATGACATGTCAAGGGATGATACCCTTTCAGGACGGAGGAGACCCCTTGGGCACCACCACGACCTCGACCACGTTCTACGAAAACGTCACCGCCGCCCTGTCCGACCGACACCGCGAGATCGCGCTGCTGGTCTCGCTACTGGGCTGCACCTTCTCGATGTTGGCGCTCCTTGGCTATGACGCCCTCGATCCCACGCTTCTGACGGCGGGGGAGGGCGCGGTCGCCAACCCCTGTGGACCAGTGGGTGCGCTGCTGGCCGATGCGCTGTTCCGCGTGGTCGGGCACGGCGCCTGGGTCATGTTCTTGGCGATGGTCTACAGCTTCATGTCCCTCGCCGGGCGGGCCAAGGTGAGCTGGGTGACCGCAAGTGCCTCCCTGGCTCTGTATCTGGCGGCACTACCCCTCATGGACCTGATGTTTCGCCCTGGTCAGTACTTCCCGCCTGGTGGTTTGCTCGGTCAGCTGGAAGCCAGACTGCTGGAGGGCACCGTCGGCAGCGTGGGGGCGTGGCTAGGCCTCACTGGGGTCGCCGTCTTGGCCATCACGATCCTCGGGAACATCCGTTGGAGCAACGTCGTCGCCCAGGGTCTCGAGGGCGTAGAGACCTGGCTTCCCCGGGCGGGTAGCGTGCTTCGGAGCGGACTGGTCACGGTCCGAGGATGGTCGATGTCCGGCATGCGCTTCGTCGGTGGCAAGGCCGCGGCAGGAGGGCGGGCGGGGATCTCGGGTGGCTGGGGCGCCCTGCGTCGCATGGTGCGCTCTCTGCGGCGGAACGAGGGTGACTACGCGGTTGACCAGGACTTCAGCCCATCGCAGCTCGAGAGCCTGCACGGTGACCCCTTTGAGGCGGGCAACGAGGCGCCATCGGATCCCACCGCTGTCGGGTCGCCCATCGTGGCGATCGCGGAGGTGGAGTGGGATCCAACAGCGGAGTTGTCTTCTTCCTCCAGCGAGCTTCTGGAGATGTTCCCCGACCTGGCGCCACGGCAGAGGACCGGTGAGGTTGCCAGCGCACCTGGCCCGGGGACCTGGGTCGATCGAGATGTGAAGACCTCTCCCTCGGATGCTCCGCCGTCTATGGTTGCGAGCGCGCAGGTTGCACCAGCGGTCGTCGCTGTACCGGCGGCTTCGACACCGGCAGTCGCCGATGCGGCTGTGGCTCCCGTGTCGAGGACCCCCATAGCAGTGCCGACCTCGAGTGGCGCTGCAGTGCACGCCGCAGCGTGCCTGAACGCGACCCCAGTCAAGGATGACGGCAAGGCCCTGAAGCGGTCTAGGCGCGGCGAATTTATGCTTCCAAAGCTGTCTCTCCTCGATATGGTCCCCCCGCAGCAGGCGATGTTCGATGGGGATGAGCTGCGCCAGCTCGCCGCGACGGTCGAGGAGACCCTCGCCCACTTCAAGGTCAAGGGTGAGGTCACCGACATCCGGGTCGGTCCGGTGGTCACTACCTTCGAGTTCCTGCCCGCAGCCGGGACCCCAGTGCGTCGGATCGCTAACCTAGGCGACGATCTCGCCATGTCACTCAAGGCGATGAGTGTGCGTATCGTCGCCCCAATCCCGGGCAAGGGCGTGGTCGGAATCGAGATCCCGAGTCCGCAGCGGCTGACCATCTACTTCCGTGAGCTGATGGCGAGCGATGTGATGCGCAAGTCAGAGATGGCCCTGCCCTGTGTCATCGGAAAGGACGTAGAGGGTCGACCCGTAGTCGCCGATCTCGCCAAGATGCCGCATCTGCTGGTCGGCGGCACCACCGGGTCCGGAAAGTCGGTCGGTGTGAACGGCATGCTCATGAGCATGATGTACTGCCGCACACCAGAAGAACTGCGGTTCCTTCTGGTTGATCCCAAGGTCCTCGAGTTCAAGATGTACGAGGACATCCCGCATCTCATCCACCCCGTGGTTACCGATCCGAAGAAGGCGGCCGCCGCCCTCGCCTGGGCTTGTCGCGAGATGGACGATCGCTACGAGCTCCTCGCCCGCTGGGACACGCGAAACATCGCCGGCTACAACAAGAAGGTCGAGAAAGAGCTCGCCAACGGCTGGTCTGCGGAGAAGGCGCGGAAGTACGCGCCGACCGATTGGTCCGAGCTCGACGCACCGCCACCGGCCGAGAAGCTTCCGTACATCGTCATCGTCATCGACGAGCTCGCCGACCTGATGATGATCGCCAAGAAGGACGTCGAGACGAGCATTGCTCGCATCGCCCAGAAGGCTCGTGCTTGTGGGATCCACCTCATCGTCGCCACCCAGCGCCCGTCGGTAGACGTCGTCACCGGCCTCATCAAGGCCAACCTGCCAGCGCGGATCTCGTTCAAGCTCCGCTCCGCTATCGATTCCCGAACGATCCTCGATCAGGGTGGTGCCGAGGCTCTGCTCGGACGCGGTGACATGCTCTATCTGCCCAACGCGGGCGACATCATGCGATGCCACGGCGCTTTCTGCTCCGATGACGAAGTAGGCCGGGTTGTGGCCCACCTCCGCGAGCAGGGCGAGCCCCAGTACATCGAGGACATCACCAAGGAATCCTCGGAAGGAGGCGACGTAGCGGAGTCGGACCGCGACCCGCTCTACTTCGAGGCCGTACAGATCGTGCAGGATGCCGGCAAAGCGTCGACATCGATGATCCAGCGGCACCTCAAGATCGGGTACAACCGAGCCGCTCGCATCGTCGACCAGATGGAGATGAGCGGCGTCATCGGCCCCGCAGATGGCGCGCGTCCGCGGGAGGTCTTATAGCGAGAGAATGCTTCGTTTCGCTCTTTTCCTGCTTCTAGGGCTCCCTACCTCAGCGCTCGGCCAGGATGCACAGGCCGTGATCGGTAAGATCGAGGCACGCTATTCCGAAGTTCTGGTCATCGACGCGCAGTTCCTGCAAAAGACCTCTTCGTCGCTCTATGGCGAGGACATCCAGAAGGGCAGCGTCACCCTGAAGCGCCCCATGAAGATGCGATGGGACTTCGGAGACAAGCAGTGGATCATGAACGGTGAGCGACTGTGGATCTACACAATCGCCGACAAGCAGGTGATCGAGTTCGACACCAGCGGCGGCCCCGTCGATCCCATGTACTCGTTGCTCGGCTCGCTGGACAAACTCAGCGCGCTCTTCGAAGTGGCCGTTGTTCAGAGTGACGAAAAGGCCCACGTGCTCGATCTCACTCCCAAGGGCGACGCGGAGTTCAAGAAGATCCAGCTCACTCTCTCGGCCGACCTGGTCCTGGAGAAGGTGCGAGTTACCAACCCAATGGGCGACCCGGTCGAGCTCTCCTTCAGCGATGTGAAGCTCGGCCAAGAGGCGCCTGACGAGCAGTTCAACTTCAAGGCGCCGGACGGCGTGGAGGTGATCAAGCCGGGTGGCCTCGGGCAATGAGCACAACGACGACGTCCTCAAAGCCGGTCCTCACGGTCGGCGAGTACGGCGGTGAGCTTCGGCCGCAGCGGGTTCACCTCATCAGCCTCGGCTGCCCCAAGAACCGCATCGACTCCGAGGTGATGGTCGGTAAGCTGCAAGAGGGGGCCTACGAACTGGTTCCCGATCCCGCGGATGCCGATGTGATTGTGGTCAACACCTGCTCTTTCATCCAGCCGGCCACCGAAGAGTCCATCGATACGGTTCTCGAGATGGCGACCTTCAAAGCGTCCGGTTCCTGTACGAAACTGGTTGTCACGGGGTGTTTGGTTCAGCGCTACGGTCGTACACTGGAGGGAGAGCTTCCCGAGGTCGACTATTTCCTGGGAACGGGGGAGTATCACCGCATAACCGAGGTACTAAGAGCTAGAGATGGCGAGGCACCGAAGAGTCACATCGATGTGCCGATGTACATCCACGACGAGCTCTCACCCCGGGTGAACTCCTGGTCAGAGGGCAGCGCATACCTGAAGATCAGCGAAGGCTGCGACCACAGCTGCACCTTCTGCATCATCCCAACACTTCGGGGCAAGCTGCGATCTCGGACGATCGACTCGCTGGTGGTCGAGGCGACCAACCTCGCGGCGCAAGGAGTCGTCGAGCTGAACCTGGTCAGCCAGGACTCTACAGCCTACGGGCGAGATCTCAAGGACGGAACCGGGCTGGGCGAGCTGCTGCTGCGGCTCTCCGAGATCGAGACCATCCGGTGGATCCGCCTGCACTACGCCTATCCTCATGGGCTGCCCGACGGGCTGTTGGATCAGCTCGCCGACAACCCAAAGGTGTGTAGATACCTGGACATTCCGCTTCAGCACGCGTCGGGCAGCATCCTGAAGGCCATGAAGCGTGGCGTGACCCGGGCGGGGCAGGAGAGGATTCTCGAGCGAGTGCGGGAGCGGATACCAGATATCGCGGTGCGAACTACCTTCATCGTTGGGTTCCCCGGCGAGACCGACGAGGATTTCGCCGAGCTTCGCGACTTTGTTCGTCAGCAGCGATTTGATCACGTCGGGGTGTTCACCTTCTTCCAGGAGTCGGGAGTCCCCGCTTCTGAGCTGAAGGATCAGGTTCCCGATGACGTAAAGCTCGCCAGGCAAGCCGAACTCATGGAGATCCAGGCAGACATATCCCGCGAACGCCTTCACGCTCTTGTCGGTCAGATCCGTCCAGTCCTCATCGAGGGGGTCGCCGAGGAGTCCGAGCTGTTGCTCCGCGGTCGCCTCGAGATCCAGGCGCCCGATGTCGACGGCCAGGTCTACATCACCTCAGCGCCTCCCGACGTGGAGATTGGTCAGATCCGCAACGTGATGTTCAGTCAGGTGGGTGACTACGATCTGGTTGGTGAGATCGTCTAGCTTCGTAGGATCTCGGCGGCCTTCTGGAGCTGCGGATCGTTGGGAAATCGCTCACTGGCAGGAGTCTCCCAGGGGATCGGCAGGGGACCCGGAGCCGGAACGACGATCTTGTCAGCGACCTCTTGCAGCGAAGCGCGATCTTCCTCGGAGAGCTCGACGTCGCCGATTCGCTTCTTGAGTTCTTCGACCACCGTGCGCCGGCGTGGGTACAGCACCTCGTGGTCGGGAGGGCGGCCCTCGTGCGCAGCGACCGGCTCTCCCGACGGGGTGTAGTACGTGCCGATGGTGAGCTTCAGTGCTGCGCGGTCGGGCTGTACGTGCTTGTAGAGCTGTTGCACGGTGCCTTTTCCATAGGTGGTCTCGCCGACGAGCACGCCGCGACCCGTGTCCTGCAGGGCGCCAGCCACGATCTCGGAAGCGGAGGCCGACATGCCGTTGACCACGCACACTACGCGCAGATCGGGGGGAAGACCCTCGGATGTGGCGACATGCTCGTCGGAGACGGCGGCACCGATAGATCCACGCGCCCTGGTCGAGACGATCGTGCCCTCGTGGAGAAAGAGGTCGCTGACGGCGACTGCTTCGGTGAGTAGTCCACCTGGATTGTCGCGGAGATCCAGGATTAAACCGTCAATCTTGGCGATTCCACCAGCATCGTCCGCCATGTTTTCGAACGCTACCCGCACCTCGCGACCAGAGCCCTCCTGGAACTGGACGAGGCGGACATAGGCCAGCGACCCTTCGATGAGGGCGCTCTCTACCGAGGGAACGTGAATCTTGTCGTGAACCGTACGGACTTCGCGTGGCTCGCTCCAGCCGTCGCGCAGGATCGTCAGCACGGTCTCTTCGCCGCGAGGTCCATTGAAACGCTGGACGACATCATCATTATCCAGGTCAGCCAGGGCCTTTCCGTTGATCTCGAGGATTCGGTCACCCGCCTCCACGCCGTCGCGCAGGGCTGGGCTCCCTTGAAGCACATTGGTGACTTGGAAGCCGTTCTTTCCCTTCTCGAATTCGATCCCGATTCCGGTGGTGGTGCCCTCGGTCTCATCCTGCAGATTCTGGAACTGATCGGCGGACAGCCACCGCGACTGTGCGTCGAGCTCCGAGACCATGCCGGTGATCGCGGCGTCGATGAGCTTCTCCTCTTCGACCTCGTCGACGTAGTCCTCCTCGATGACGTTCAGGACCTTCACAAAGACATCCAGGCTTGCATAGGGGTCTTGTGCTCGGGCGACGGCCTGGTTTGCTGCCAGCGTTCCGGCGAGCATGCCGCCCATGAACAGCCCGGTGACGATCAGAGTTGCGCGCGCTGGGGAGTCTGACTTCAATGGCACCTTCTGTGAGGATTGTATCCTCAGGCTTCCTGACTCGGCTCCAGGGCGAACGGTTCCCGCGCCTCGGGAAGATCCACCCACTTGACGGGGTCGGGTGGAAACCCCAGGAAGCGCTCGCCAACCCGCTGGAACCGCTCCACGTGATCGGTGACGCGGAAGCGAATCGTTCCCGTTCCCTCGCCAGGTCCAAGGGAGGCTCGTACGGCGGCGGCCGTAGAGACCGCCGAGTCCACGAGCTGAACCCCGGGGAGCACGTCCTGCAGGACATTCTTGAGGGCGGGATAGTGCGTGCAGCCCAGGATCGCGGTGTCGATACGACCGCGGAGGTGACCGACGTAGTGCTCGACCACCTGTCTTGGCACGGTTCCACCCGTCCAGCCTTCTTCGACCAGGGGTACGAGCAGCGGACAGGGCACGGCCTCGAGGGGCACCGTCGGAGCGCGGGTGCGAATCTTCTCTTGATAGGCCCCCCCGAGAATGGTGCCCTCAGTTCCGAAAATGGCGATCGAACCCTTCTTGTGGGCCGCCAATGCCGCATCCACGCCAGGCTCGATGACCCCAAAGACCTCGACGCCCACCTTGTCGCCGGCGGCCTGCAGGGCGGGCAGCGCGTGGGTCGTCGCGGTGTTGCACGCGATCACCAGCGTGCGAATGCCCTCTTCATAGAGATGTGAGGCCACCCGGAGGGAGTACTTCACGACCGTGATCGGCGATCGGGTTCCGTACGGCACGCGGGCGGTGTCGCCGAGGTAGAGCAGATCGCGTTTGGGCATGGACTGGTGCAGGGCCGCCAACACGGTCAGTCCGCCCACTCCGGAATCGAACACGCCTATCATTGGCCTGTCGTATCCGATGGGGGCCAGCGATGCGTGTTGCAATCTATGGTGGAAGCTTCAACCCGCCGCACGTGGGCCACGCAATGGTGGCGAGCTGGCTTCGGTGGACGGATCGCGTGGACGAGGTCTGGTTTCTTCCGTCATTTTCCCACCCATTTGCCAAGGACCTCGCGCCCTTCCAACAGCGCGTTCTCATGTGCGAAGCCCTCGCTGCCGAGATCAGTGCGGTGGTGTGCACTATCGAGTCGAAGCTCCCGACACCAAGCTATTCGATCGATGTGTTGCGTGCCTTGGCGGGGAAATATCCGGAGAATCAGTTCCAGCTCGTGGTCGGCGCCGATGTCGTCGAAGAGCTGCCTCGCTGGAAGGCCTGGCACGAGATCGACGCCGAGTTCGCACCGATCATCGTCGGCCGACAAGGCTACGTCTGTCCGCCGGGAGCGGTGGAGTTTCCTCCGGTCTCGTCTACCGACATCCGAGCCCGTCTCGCTGCGGGCGAGGGCGTCGAACATCTGGTTCCCGCGGCGGTACGCGGCCAGCTGGCTTTCTATAGGTCCGGTCCGAAACCGATGAAGCCGTAGGTTCTGCCAAGATCGAGGGTCTGCGACTCGTCGTATCCGGCGAACACGAATGCTCCTTCGCCCGGCCAGGCGGCGTAGGCTCCGCGGGCACCCTTGCCGGCATTCGACGACGCGGTGCCGCCGAGGGTGGTGAACGTCTCGGTCTCGGGGTCGAAGACCTCTGCCAGAGAAGTCGGCGTGCCGTCCGCAGCGAACAACGTGCCGGCGTTCTGGACGCCTCCCACGACGATGATCTTGCCCTCCGGCGTCGGGACCATCATGTGGTACGCCCTCACGAGCTGCATGGGGTCCAGCTCCTTCCAGCTTCCTTTTTCGTAGAGGAACGCGTTGTTGGTAGCCGGACTGATGTTGTTGGCGTCGGTGAGCAGCTCGACCCCTCCAGTGGCGAGGACCCTGCCATCTCCGAGGCCCACCATGGCGTGGGCAAAGAGCCCTCGAGGCATGGAGTCTGCGGGCGAAGTGGCGCCGGCGGGCGTGATCTTGACGCAGGTGCTCACGGGCGCGAATGACTGGCGGTCGGCGCCGCCGCAGATCAGCGCTCCGTCGTCGCCCAATGTCGCGCCGGCCTCCCCGTATCCCCCAACACCGGTCAGTCCGGATTTAAAGCTTCTTGCTTCGGGATCGAACAATTCGTACGAACCCTCGCTCCCTTGTCCGGTCAAACCGCGCCAGCCCCCGAAGAGGAGGACTTTCCCGTTCTCCATCAACAGGGCGTGGTGATTGCTTCGGCCGACGCTCATCTTCCGCGCTGAGCCCCCGGCGCCCCACACGATCTCCTCGGTGGCCGGGTCGAAGAGCCAGCCGCCGGTAGAGTTGTTGCCCAATCCCCCTTGATCGAGGTTCCCCGGGCGGCCACCCGCGACGAAGATCAGCGGGGCGTCGTCGACCATCACCGTGGTCGCCGACGAGCCGGTGAGTTGGCTGCCCTCGTCGATGTCCGGAGTGGTGAGATCGATTGCCTCGAACTCCCACGGATCCGTGTCTGTCTGGCTCATTCGCAGGATCTTGTCAGAACCCAACGATTCGTAGGCATCTTTCGAGCCGCCAAAGATGAACACATCGCCGCCCGGGATCATCGCTACCCCAGCTCCAAAGGAGGTGTTCTTGGAAGAGAGTTGGCCGAGCTCACCCATAGTTCCCGCTTGGGGTATGAAGACCTCGATGGAGGATTCGCTGTCCTCTGTGAGGTCTTCCAAGATCTCGATCTGACCGTAGGCGTGGAGTTCATCTGGGTCGTACTGGTTCGACGCCCCGCCAGCCGTCTCGGCGATGATTCCGACGATCGAGCCGGCAGCAATCTCCGGGAAATCGCCAGCCTGGACTGTATCGCCGACGCCCCCCGTGCCGACATAGAACAGCTCGGGCTCTCCGGAGGCGTGTTGGATCAGGAGCTTCACATCGGGAGAATTGGAGAACGGCTGCTGAGGCTCGATGAACCGTGGGACCAGTGTGAACGTGTAGCCGCCAGATCCGCCATTGCATGCCCACAGGAGGAGGGGCAGGAGGCCAAGGCTGACAAATCGAGGCGAGAAAGGCGTCTTCATGCCCGTCAGGGTAGGATTCAGAGTCCGTGGCTGTCAACAGCGAACAAGCGGGTTCGAGACGGGTTTGCAACTGCTGAGCACTGATGCTTTCGAGGGCCTAGGGGTTGTTCACGGCTTCACGACGCGTATGGGCGGTGTCTCGGTGGGGACATGGGGTGCGCTGAACCTGGCTCGGCGGGCCGAAGAAGACGACGAGATCCTCACCGAGAACTGGCGCCGCGTGGCCGCGACCCTTGGTCTCACCGCCGATGCGGTGGCCATCGTCACCCAGGTGCACGACGCCACTGTCCTTCCCGTCAGCGAACCATCGGGCCCGCTCCACACGCTCGGAGAGGCGGACGCGATGTGGACGGCTCGAGCTGGAGTCTTGCTCGCTGTGCGCGTCGCTGACTGCGTGCCGGTGCTCCTGGCTGCTCCCGGTGGCGTTGCGGTCGCCCATGCCGGCTGGAGAGGCGCGGCTGCGGGTGTTGTAGCGGCCACGGTCGAGGCGCTGTGCGCGGGGGTCGGAGCGGATCCAGATCAGGTCGCTGCGGCGGTTGGACCACACATCTCGGGGGCCAACTACGAGGTCGGCCCCGAGGTTGTCGACGGCCTCTCGTCCTCTGGAATCGACAAGGCTGTCTTCGTCCGGCCGGGCACTCGCGGTCGACCACACGTCGATCTCGGGGCGGCCGTCGGGGCGCAGCTCGAGGCAGCGGGCGTGCTTCGCGTCCGTCACGTGGCCGCATGTACCTATGGCGAATCGCGCTTTCACTCCTACCGGCGCGACGGTCCGGCGTCTGGAAGGCTTGCGGGCGTGATCGCGAGGCTCCCTTGAACGGGCTGCTGCTGCTGTTGTTCCTTGTGGGCTGCGATCGGCCAACGCCTGAGCAGCGGGCGATGTCGGAGTCTCTCGAGGCGTGGCGAGAGGGCGCGAAGCTCTTGGAGGCGGGCAACTCCAAAGGTGCGCGAGCTGCCTTTGCTCGTGGTCTGGCGGCTCGGCCAGGAGACACAGTCCTCGCCGCCTGGGACGCCCGCGCCATGGCCGAGGGCGGGGATCTCGACGGCGCGATCTCTCTCTCCAGGCAGATCCTCGCCGCGAACCCAGATTTTGGAGAGGTTCGGTACAACCTTGCCGCCTACCTCGCGCGCAAGGGTGCCATCGAGGAGGCTGCGGCGGAGCTGGAGGTCGCTCTGGAGCACGTCGCACGCCGGCCCCGCGACGTGCTCACCGATCCTGACTTCCAACCCCACCTGGACGATCCTGCCTTTGGCTTCCTCCCGACGTCAGGGCTGGTGGTCGCCGTGGATGTGCCGAAGAATGCGATCTTCTGGGGAAGTCAGGGCGCGCTGACCCTGCGCATCACCGGCGTCGATGACCACGCGGTCGTCGTGGAAGCCCCTCCGGTGGCCGGCCCGATCGAGTTGGTTGGCGTCGTCCAGGATCTCATGCTCTCAACGGACGGAAACGCCGTCGATCTCACCTGGACGTTCAAGGCCGTCGGTGCTGGCTCAGTCGAGCTGGGACCCTTCAGCATCACCGCTGGTCCACACCACGCCGATGTCCGGTCCGTCCAGATCGAGACCACCGCACCCGAGGACAAGGCACGCCCGAAAGAGCCGCTAGAGCCCTTTGTCTTCACCACTCCTTCGCGGCTTGGGGATGCTTATGGCGACGCCACGGCCCATCGAATCGACGGTGGCTTGGCTGTTCGAGGAATGACGTCGGACCGCATTGAGATGAGCCCGATGTCGGCATCCATGGTGCAATATGAGGTGCGCGTAGGTGGGCAGCCGAGCTGGATGGTTCGCCTCTACAGAGACTTCGAGAACCTGCCGGAGACCGTGAAGATCACTCGCGGTGGCGACGTTCTCTTCGATTCGGCCCCCTTGTCGGAGAACTAGAGCGCGTCTCCGATAGGGCCGGTGAGACCGCGATCGTGCAGCACCCGCGTGATGACGCCCGCGGTCTCTTCCACCGCCTTGTTCGTCACGTCGATAATGGGCCACTTGGGCTGCGAACGGAAGATCTCTTCGGCGTACTCGAGCTCGGCGAGGATGTAGTCGATATCGTCGTAGTTCAGCTTGGCCATTCGCATGGACCGCACACGAGTCTCGCGGATGCTCCGCAGCGTTCCAGGGTCGATTGTCAGCGCAAATACGCGGTCCGGATCCACCAGATCGAGCTGCGCGGGCAGCGGCCGATCGAGCACGATGGGCACGTTTCCGACCTTGAAGCCCTTGTGCGCGAGATAGCTGGACAGCGGTGTCTTCGAGGTTCGAGAGACTCCGACGAGCACGATTTCCGCGTGCCGGAGCATGCCGGGCTCCTTTCCGTCGTCGCACTTCAGTGTGTATTCCACTGCCTCGATCCTGCGGAAATACGTTGCGTCCGCCTGATGCAGGAGGCCGGGGACGCCCGCTGGGGACATCTCGAGGTAGTCTGTGAAGTCCGAGAGCAGGCCGCCGATGAGATCGCGGTGAACAACGCTGTGTTCTATGGCGAGCTCCCGGGCATATTCGCGGATGCCGGCCTGTACGAGCGTGGACACGACGATGCCCCCCTGGCGTTTTGCGAGGCGGAACCAGGTGTCAAGCTGTTCTTTGGTGGTGATGTTGGAGTGCACGCTGACGTGCACCAGGTGCCCGGAGAACTGCTGGAGGGCGGCGCGCACGACCTTCTCAGCCGTGTCGCCGGTACCGTCTGAAAGCACCAGTACTGGCTTTGGAAGCTTCATGTACCTCCCTTAATCTCCGGTGTACCCCAGGGCTCGGAGCTCTTCAGCGCGGTCGGGGTGGGTCGAGGGGACCACCTCATCGGGGGGCACGGGCATTGCGTCCCAGCGCACTTCGAAATGCGCCCTCCCTCTCCCGGCGCTCAGGAGAGGGTCAGTCCCATCGCCGAGAGTGGACGACCAGCGCACCCCGCTCGTGTACACCTCCAACGTCAGACCCTCCAGTGTATCGGCTCGGGGGACGGCAAAAAACTCCTGGGGGACAGCCGAAAATGGTGGCTCGACGGGTCCGAGCGTGACGGTATCTCCCTCGATGACCGGCTCCTGCTCGGCGAGGCTCCCGGCGGCCCAGGCGCTCACAAAGCCACCCGGAAGCGTGAGGACCACTTTGCCCTCTTTGGCCCTCCAGTGGGCCTTGCTGGGGTCGGGCCCGATCACGTGGAGGACAGGGAGAACGGGTCTTCCCAGGGCCTCGGCGAGCTTGGCGGCGCTGGGAGCGGGGGCCGCCCCGTGCAGGTCCTCCACCGCGTCCGTCTCGTGAGGGTCGTTCTCCAGGTCGAAGAGCTGCTGTTTTCCGTGCCTTGTGACCCACTTCTTGCCGCCGTGGACGACGGCCCAGGACTCGGCTCCGCGCAGGACTCTCCCGATGGCGACCGGTGGCGAGGCACCTGCGGAGCTCAGATCCCGACCGTCGAAGTCGGCGTCGGACGCGATGCCGAGGACGGAGAGCACCGTGGGAGTCAGGTCGAGGAGCGAGCCGGGCTGCGAGACTCGGCCCGGGGGCAGGTTCGGCGAGCGGATGATGAGGGGGACGCGGACGACCTCCTCCCACAGGGCGTGGCCGTGCTCGATGCCGTCGTGCTCCCAGAACTCCTCGCCGTGGTCGGAGTACAGGACAACGGTCGTGTCGGGAGGCAGCGCATCGATGAGGCGTGCGATCTGGTCGTCCATCATTCGGATGTTCTGGTCGTACCTGTCCTTGAGATACCGCGCGTAGCGATCCTTGGCTGCCGAGTCGAGTCGGAGCTTGCCGATCTCGATGAGGGAGACCCCCTTCTCGAACCCAGGAGGGTCCTCACCGGCCCACATGTGCCGATAGGGTTCGCTCTCCCGGTACGGCACGTGAGGCTCCATGAAGTGGACCAGGATCGCCGAGTCCGAGCGAGGATTTCGGGCGAGTTCGGCTAGGGCGGCGTCGACGGTGTCCTCGGCTGAGGAGAGAAAGCGATAGCGGTAGAGCCCCCACTCGTCCCCCATCCCGAACTCGGCCGAGAGGAAGGCATTGCTGACAAAAGCCGAGGTCTGCCAACCGTTTTCGGCCAGGATCGTCTGGAGGCGCCGCGCGTGGCGCCAGTTCTCGGGCTGCTGGCCCGTGAGTACGGCGCGCGCTGCCGGAAGCGTCCAAGGGGATATGGACCGAACTTCCTCGAACACCGTTCCTTCTGCCGCGAGTCGATCGATGGCCGGACTGGTGTCGCGCTCATATCCATAGGCGCCGAGGTGGTCGGGACGTAGGGTGTCTGCAAACAGCAGCACCAGGCGCTTGGGTGCCCATGTCCGCGTTTGGATTGTCGGCTCGGAGAGGAAGACATAGTCGAGGTGGGTGGCTTCTCCCGGATCGGTTCGAAAGCGAATTTTGACAGTTTGCCCGGCATATTGTGCGAGGTGCATGCGGATCAGATTTCGCTTGCCGACCTCGGGAAGGTCGCAGGTCCGCACGCGAACGACGTTGTCGTTCTTGAGGATCTCGATGTGCAGCGCGGCCCCGTCGGAGGCCAGTCCGGTGGTCAGTGGCGGCTTGAGGACCGCGGCGCGCACTGTGAGTTCGGGATCGGCGGGCAGGGTCACCTCGAACGTCGCCAGTCCGGGCGCTGGCAGGAACAGCCCGAAGCGTCTGGCGCTTCCCACCTGAACCTGGGTCAAGGCGAAGGGGATGGGCTCGAGACCCGAGGTCGAGAGGTTCATATCGAGGTATTCGGCCTCGGCGATCGGATACTTGGCTGTCCAGTCAGCGAGGTCTGGTGGTGCTTCGCCGGCTGGGACGCGGACCTTTAGCAGCTTGCTCGTGACCCCCCAGCTCCAGACGGTCGTCCTGCTCCCGGAGTACGACCAGGGGCGCCCCTCTCCCGTTCGGAGTTCGAAGTGGGGAGGCGGCACGATGGTGTTGTGCCCGTACTCGACATTCTGGAAGGGGAGTCGCGCATAATACTCGTCGATCCCGTCATCTGTGCGGCTAAACTCCAGTGGGTCGACGAAGCCGAGCCACTCTGGCGGCGCTGTCTCTCTGCTGGCAGGCGGCAGCTCGAGCGCTACGAGCTTGTCGGGATGACGGGCCAGCAGGATGCTGCCCTCCTCCACCGTTTGCACGGACGCACCACATGCCACCAATAGCCCCGCAGAGATCGCGGTTAGGAATCGGGTACTGGATCCGGTCAAAAGCGGCACCTGCTGCCTTTAACGAAGACCGGATAGGCATGCGCGGCGCCAGTTGCTAAAGTCGGTACAGGACCGATCCCTGGGGGAGGGAATGGTGCATGCCTCGGCGGGAATGGAAGCTTTTTTCAACGAAGTGAATAGTGGCGCCCTTCTGTACAAGGCGTTGCCCCACGGAGTCGCTGTGACCTTCGATCTGCACGGGCCGGAGGGCGGTGTGTGGTCCGTCGATCGACGCGGCCGCTCTTTCCCGAAGGTGGTTCGACGGGCGGTTGCGCGCCCCGACTGCCTGTTGTCGTGCAGCGTAGAGGACTTCGAGATGCTCTTGAACGGACAGCTCACCGGAAAGCAGGGCTTCCTCGAGGGGCGCCTGAGAGTCCAGGGCGACGTCGGCTTGATCCTGCGCTTGCAGCGCCTCCTCGCTCCGCGCAGGGACTGATCTATCGTGGTCGAAGACGGGTTTCGTCTCGGGTGGCCGGAGCTGAAAGCGATAGCGCTCGCGATCTCGATAATATCCGTCTGGGCCGCGATACGATATCGGGGTCGACGCGCCCAACCGTCGCAGACTCCGGTTGTGCCCCTCAAAACTCCAATTAAGTGACTCGCTTGCGCGCGCCACACCTGAAATGATTCTGACGCATCCGCCGCACAAACACCGTCGAAACTGTGTTTCGATGGTGCGTTGTGGTCGACTGGGCGCAGAATCGTCCGGATGTGCCCTCGTAGGTTATGTCCGCAAACTGGCCACTACGAGGCGTGTATGTCTTTCGAAAACCCCACTGATCCTTCCAGCGCGAACCTCCCCTCCAATCTGGAGATTCCGGTCCTCGCGATTCGCAACACGGTCATCTTCCCCGTGTTGGCTTTCCCCATCAACGTAGGTCGGACCAAGTCGGTCAAGGCTGTCGAAGAGGCGTTGGCGACCGAAGAGAAGTTCCTCGGAATCTTCGCGCAGCGCGACCCGAAGACCGAGAACCCCGATCCCTCTGACCTGTACCAGGTGGGCACGGTCGTGAAGATCCTCAAGATGGTCAAGGTGCCCGGCAACAAGCTCAATGTGATCATCCAGGGTCTCGCGCGAGCACGAGTGGGGTCCTGGACCGAGACCGAGGACTTCCTACGCGCCGACATCGAGTCCTTCAAGCCCGATGCGCCGACCCGCGAGGCGGAGAACCTGATGAGCACGCTCCGCGAGCTTGCACAGAAGATCATCGACCTCTCTCCGCAGATCCCGGCCGAGGCCAGCTTCCTGGTTCGCTCCATCGACGAACCGGGCGTGCTCGCAGATATCGTCGCCAGCAATCTGAACATTCCGCCCGACGAGAAGCAGGAACTCCTCGAGACCTTCGACACCCACGAGCGCATGGAGAAGGTCATCGCGCTGCTGAACAAAGAGATCCAGGTCCTCGAGCTCTCGAACAAGATCCAGACCGAGGTCAAGGGCGAGATGGACAAGGCGCAGCGGGAGTACTTCCTCCGCGAGCAGCTCAAGGCCATCCAGAAAGAGCTCGGTGAAGTCGACGAACGCCACGAAGAGTTCGAGGAGCTGAAGCGCTCCATCAAGCGGGCCAAGATGCCTCGCGACGTGGAAGAGGTCGCCTTCAAGGAGCTCAAGCGCATGAGCCGCATGAGCCCTGGGGCCGCTGAATACACCGTTTCCAGGACCTATATCGACTGGCTCTGTGAGCTGCCCTGGGCGATCTCGAGCAAGGATCGCCTCGACGTGAACGAGGCCGAGCGGATCCTCGACGAAGATCACTACGGCCTCGAGAAGGTCAAGAAGCGGATCCTCGAGTTCCTGGCTGTACGCAAGCTCAAGGCCGACATGAAGGGGCCGATTCTGTGCTTGGTCGGACCGCCGGGCGTCGGCAAGACCTCACTCGCGAAGAGCGTTGCCCGAGCACTCGGTCGGAAGATGCACCGGATCTCCCTCGGTGGCGTCCGTGACGAGGCCGAGGTTCGCGGTCACCGCCGAACCTACATCGGCTCGATGCCCGGCAAGATCATCAAGGGCCTCAAGAAGGCGACGACCAACAACCCGGTCTTCGTGCTCGACGAGATCGACAAGCTCGGGGCCGACTACCGCGGCGATCCCTCCTCGGCGCTGCTCGAGGTCCTGGATCCAGAGCAGAACGACACCTTCCAGGATCACTACCTCGACGTGAGCTTCGATCTGTCCCGGGTGCTGTTCATTGCCACGGCGAACATCCCAGACACGATCCCCGGCCCGCTCCTCGATCGCATGGAGGTCATCCGCATCGCCGGCTACACCATGATCGAGAAGAAGATGATCGCGACCCGCTACCTGTGGCCGCAGTGTCTCGAAGATCATGGGCTAACCGATGATATGGTCCAGATTAGCGAGGAGACTCTCAACAAGGTCATCGAGAGCTATACCCGCGAAGCTGGCGTGCGAAACCTCAAGCGAGAGCTGGCCGCAGTGTGCCGGTGGTCCGCCCGTGAGATCGCGAGCGCCAAGCGCGAGGCCCCGATCGTCGTCACTCCCGATCTCGTCGAAGAGATCCGCGGGCCGATCCACTTCTTCAAGGAGGTCGCCGAGCGCACGAGCGTGCCCGGTGTCGCCACGGGTCTGGCCTGGACAAGCGTCGGAGGCGAGATCCTCTTCATCGAGGCCACCAAGATGAAGGGCAAGGGCAACCTGACCCTTACGGGTTCACTTGGCGACGTGATGAAAGAGTCGGTCAGCGTGGCTCGCTCTTACATCAAGGCTACCGCGGCGGAGTTCGGAATCGACGAGACCGACTTCGAGCGCCTCGATCTGCACGTGCACGTTCCCAGCGGCGCCATCCCCAAGGATGGCCCCTCCGCGGGCGTGACGATGATCACGGCGATCACGTCCCTTTTGACCGGCATTAAGATCGACCCTGCAGTGGCGATGACGGGCGAGATCACCCTTCGCGGAGCGGTTCTTCCGGTCGGTGGCGTGAAGGAAAAGGTCCTGGCCGCCCATCGCGCTGGCATCAAGACCGTGCTCCTCCCCGAGAAGTGCCGAAAGGACCTGGTCGAAGTCCCCGACGAGATCCAGCAAGATCTGGAGTTCAAGTTCATGGCCCGGATGGAGGACGTGCTCAACGCCACGCTGGGCAAGAAGAACCTCGACAAGGTGCGCAAGAACCTCGCCACCAAGGTTGCTGCTCGGGCCGCCGAGGCTTCGAATCAGACCGGCGGGACAAAGGCGCAAGCCTAGGCAGGTTGCTGAAAAAGGCCTCGCAGGCTCGGCCTTGATCAGTACCTCCCTCTTCCCGTTGCCGGGTGGCAATGTGTCGATCCCTGCCGAGCCGCGTTCGCTGCGTTCGTGCCTCACTTTCGCTCTCCGTGTCTCGACAACCTGGACCGACACAGCGACCTCCCTCGGCGCTGGTTGCTGAAGATACGCTCGCAGGCTCGAGTATTTCAGCACCCTGCCTAGCGGTGTGAGAGCGGGCCTACCGGATCGCGGTTGGCCCTGGTTGCCAGTCTCCAAAGTGGTCGGCGCCGTCTGGCGTGACGACCACGATGTCTTCGATCCTCACGCCGAACTTCTCGTGAAGGTAGATGCCTGGCTCGTTGCTGAAGCAGTTCCCGATCGCGAGGGGACGGTCGTTTCCACCGTCGATGTATGGGCCTTCGTGTCCACGCATGCCGATGCCGTGTCCGAGGCGGTGGGTGAAGGCGGTGTAGCCGGTGCCATAGCCGGCCTTGTCAATGGACTCCCGCGCAGCTCTGTCGATGTCGCCACAATGGACACCAGGTTGGATGGCCTCAAAGGCCCTCTTCTGTGCGTCTCGGACCGCACTCCAGACCTTGGAGACCTCGTCGGATGGTTCTCCACCCAGCACCCAGGTCCGGGTGATGTCGGATTGATATCCGTGCAGGCTTCCACCGGTATCGACCAGGATCACGTCGCCTCTCGTCACCGGGCGCGACTGGTCGGCACCGTGGGGAAACGCGGCGTCGGGACCGATCAGGGACAGCTGCCAGACATCGGTCAGTCCCAGCTTCTCTTGGGCCGCGGTCACCATCGCCCCGATCTCCGCACCTGTCATGCCCGCCTCGACTCGCCTCGAGACCGCCTCCAGCGCGTCCTGAGTCAGCTCACATGCCCTGCGGATGAGCGCCTGCTCGTGGACGTCCTTTTGTCCCCGGGTGTCGAGCAAGACGCCGGTTCCGTCGAGGACCGGCGTGCCTAGTGCGGACTCGAGTCCGGCGACGGCGAAGTACCGGATGGTCGGCTCGACGGCGATTCGCTCGGCCCCGCGCGCTCTCAAAGCCTCTGCGAGTGGGTTGTAGGCGTATTCGTGCTCGTCCCAGGTGACGATCTTGCCCGAGGCTCGCTTCTTCGCTTTCTCGGCTTCAAAGGCCGGTGAGAGCCAGAAGTGCTTGCCGTCGGCGAGGAGGACCAATGCAAAGAGCCGCTCCGATCTTCCCCAGGTCACCCCCGTTAGCCACGTCATGGTTGCGGACGGCTCGATCACCAGGGCGTCGATTTTGGCAGCGGTGAGCACGCCAGCCAGACGATTCCGGTGGTCCTCGAGCTCGCTCACCGAGATCGGGTTGATGGATCCCGTCTGATCCGTGAGCTCGGGGAAGGAGTCCTCAGTAGCGTCGGCTTGCACGGTATCTTCCGACGAGGCGCAGGCCATGAGAAGGCCCCCGGCGGCGGCGCCCATCACGCCTCTTCGCGACCAATCTCGACTCAATCCTCCTCCTCGTTTCGCTCCCAATAGCGGGCATGGCCGAATCGGAAGCTGAAAGTCGTCACGAACTTGGCCATCAAGCGCGAGTCGTTGGTGCTCAGATAGGACGGCTTGTTGGCCACGGACATGCCCATCGACATCTGATACTTGTCGCCGGCGCGAAAGCCACCGCCAAACTGCATTTGAGGTTGAACACCACCAACGCCCCAGGTGGTGCGGTCATAGACGACGAAGAGCCGCTGTCGCAGGATCGCTGCGCCGACGCGGCTGTAGAAGAACGCTCCTGCGAACGGCTCCACGGACATGCCAGCCCGGATCGTGACCGCCGATTGGTCGAAGCTGTCGAGGCAGCCGGCGGCAATCTCTGGGCATTTGGTCGCGCCTTCCTCCAGGAACGGCTCGAGGGGGGCTAGCTGTGAGAGCTGCGCCTCGGTTCCCACGAGTGGCGCGCCGACGTGTGCCCAGGAAACATCTAGCTCCAGGGAACCCCAGATCACGTGCTCGACGAGGGGCATCGCTGCCCCCACGTGGGCTCCTGTGCTGAAGAGGACGCCGTCGTCGAGAATCCTGATCGGCGGGAGCAAGAAGGCGCCGAACGCCAGTTGTGGATAAGGATTATCATAGGTGAAACTACCGTATTGGTAGCCGACCGCTATGCGTGGGATGAAAGGTGGGATGAGCAGACGCTTCGAAGCGTCGTTGCCCTCTCCCAAGGCGACGGTGTCGGTATGGATCTCGGTGACGAGCCCGTTGCCTTTGCCGGCTAGGGCGCCGGTGGCGATGGGGTCGAACTGAAGCGCGAAGCCGTACTCGGCCATATTCTCACCGAGGATCCCGGTGATGTAGTCGGAGCAGGCTGTTTTTGCCAGACAACCGGAGAGCAGACTCTTGCCTTCGATCAGGTCTGGCTCGGACTGAGCGAAGGCGATGGATGCGGCTAGAAGTGTCAGAGCGATCGTCATGCGGCCCCTCCATGATGACACAGCCCGGGTTAACCGCCGACCATGAATCTCCGTCCTTTCAATCGGGTGCTGATCGCCAACCGCGGCGAGATCGCGGTTCGCATTGCCCGGGGCTGTCACGAGCGCGGGCTCGAAGCGGTAGCGGTCTATTCCGACGCCGACGCCGACGCCCTGCATGTGCGCATCGCAGATGCCGCGTGGCACATTGGTCCAGCCCCTTCGAGCGAGTCCTACCTACGCGCTGACAAGATCCTCGAGGTCGCCGCTGCCGCTGGCTGCGATGCCGTGCATCCTGGCTATGGGTTCCTTTCAGAGAACGCTGGCTTTGCCCGGGACGTCATCGACGCCGGTATGGTCTGGATCGGTCCGCCACCGGCGGCGATCGACGCCATGGGCAGCAAGACGGCGGCCCGAAGGCTGATGTCGGACGCCGGTGTGCCCGTGGTGCCAGGCACTACCGAGGCCCTTAGCGAGGCGAGCGAGGCCAAGCGAATCGCACTGGAGATCGGCTTCCCGGTCATGCTCAAGGCTGCGGCTGGCGGAGGCGGCAAGGGCATGCGAGCGGTTCACAGCGCCGACGCTCTCGACGACGCCCTGCTCGCGGCGCAGTCCGAAGCGAGGAAGTCCTTCGGTGACGACGCTGTCTATGTCGAGAAACTCATCGAGCGTCCGCGTCACGTCGAGATCCAGATCCTGGCTGACTCCCACGGCGAGGTCGTTCACCTCTTCGAACGCGACTGCAGCATTCAGCGCCGGCACCAGAAGGTCATCGAGGAGGCACCGTCTCCGGCTCTCCCCGCGGAGACTCGCCAGCAGATGGCCGTCGCGGCCGTTCGCGCCGCCAAGGCCGTCGACTATGTCGGCGCTGGGACCTGCGAGTTCCTCCTCGGCGCCGACGGCGAGTTCCACTTCCTCGAGATGAACACCCGGCTCCAGGTCGAGCACGCCATTACCGAGATGATCACCGGGGTCGACCTGCTCCAGGCCCAGCTCCGCATCGCCGCCGGTGAGCCGCTCTGGTTTGCTCAGAGCGATGTATCCATACATGGTCACGCCATTGAGTGCAGGATCTACGCCGAAGATGCGCGTGCTGGCTTCCGACCCGCGCCGGGGCCTCTGCGGGGATACCGCGAACCCTCTGGCCCCTGGGTACGTGTGGATAGTGGTGTTGTCGAGGGCATGGAAGTCCCCATCCACTACGACCCGATGATCGCCAAGCTGGTGGTCTGGGGCGTCGACCGGCTCGCCGCGATCGAGCGCTGCCGGCGGGCACTGCGGCACTACCACCTCGTCGGCACCTCCACTTCGATCCCGTTCTTCATCGCAGTCCTCGACGACGAGGACTTCCTCGCCGGGCAATACGACACCGGCTTCATTCAAGAGGAGTGGCTGGAAGGTAGCTTGAAACCTTCCGATTCAACAGTCGACCTGGCGGTGGTGGCGGCGGCCATTGCGCGTTTCGACAGCGACATGCACCTCAGCCGGGGGGCACCGACCCAGTCGCAGTCGGCCTGGAAGCGAGCCCATCGCTGGAAGAGCCATCGAGGACTATCGTGAACTACGACATCGAAATCGAGGGGCGACAGGCATCTGTGTCCGTTCGCCAGGCCACGGGCGGGGGCTGGTGGATTGCCGTGGACGGCTCCGAGGAAGTCCACTGGGAAGGGGATCGGCTCGGTGCCGCAGAGTGGCTGCTTCGCGAGGGTGGGGTGGGTCGCACCGTCGGCGTGTTCGTCGATGGCGACAACGCAGCGGTTCAGATCGATGGCCACGGGCTGCGCGCCTCAGTTGTCGATCCGCGAAAGCAGGCCTTTGGTGGCGCCGATGGCGTCGCCGAAGGCACGATCAGTACTCCAATGCCGGGGATCATCGTTCGCATTCCCGTTGCGACGGGTCAGGATGTGGCGATTGGCGATGTGCTCGTCGTTGTCGAGGCGATGAAGATGGAGAACGAATACCGCAGCGCCGTCGATGGTGTCGTTTCGACCTTGCATGTAGCGGTCGGCGAGTCCGTCGAGGCCAACGCAGTCCTCATCACGGTGGATCCGAAATGACCGAAGACGACCTCCGACGCTGGCGAGAGACGATTCATGCGCGAGCAGCGGCCCGCTTCCCAGAGCGTCAGCGCCTGCAGCGTTCGGGCGGTGAGCCTGTGGCCGACATCTACACGTCCCTCGACGCGGTGGACGAGTCGAAGATAGGCCTCCCCGGTGAGTTTCCGTTCACTCGTGGCATCCAGCCGACGATGTATCGAGCCTCCAACTGGACCATGCGCCAGTACGCCGGATTCGGAACTGCCGCCGAGTCCAACGAGCGTTACAGATACCTCCTATCTCAAGGAACGACGGGTCTTTCCGTCGCCTTTGATCTGCCGACGCAGATGGGCTACGACTCCGACGACGGCATGGCTCTCGGCGAAGTGGGACGGGTCGGCGTGGCCATCGACTCCATCGCGGACATGCGTGTGTTGCTGGCCGATCTTCCCCTGGACAAGATCAGCACCTCGATGACCATCAACAGCACGGCTTCGACCCTGCTGGCCCTGTATGTGGCAGTCGCCAAGGAGCGTGGAATCGATCCGGCCATGTTGAGAGGGACCGTTCAGAACGACGTTCTCAAGGAGTACATCGCTCGCGGCACCTACATCTACCCGCCGCGAGCGTCGATGCGGATCATCACCGACATGTTCCGCTGGTGCGCCACTAGCGCCCCTCGCTGGAACACGATCAGCATCTCCGGCTACCATATCCGCGAAGCCGGCAGCACCGCAGCGCAAGAGGTCGCCTTCACCCTCGCTGATGGAATCGCCTATGTCGACGCAGCCGTCGCGGCTGGGCTGCACGTGGACGACTTCGCGCCTCGCCTGTCCTTCTTCTTCAACGCTCACAACAACCTCCTCGAAGAGGTCGGAAAGTTTCGCGCTGCCCGGCGGCTGTGGGCGCACATCATGCGTGACCGATTCGGCGCGAAGAAAGCAAAGAGTCAGCAGCTCCGCTTCCATACCCAGACTGCTGGGTCGACGCTGACCGCCCAGCAGGTCGACAACAACGTCGCGCGGGTGACACTCCAGGCGTTGGCTGCTGTGCTCGGCGGTACCCAGTCGCTGCACACCAATGGAAAAGACGAAGCTCTAGCGTTGCCAACCGAGGCCTCCGCACAGCTGGCTCTGCGCACCCAACAGGTCATCGCCTACGAGAGCGGGGTCACCGACTATGTCGATCCACTGGGTGGAGCCTGGGCAATCGAGCGCGTGACCGAGGAGCTGGAGCACGAGGCATCGCGCCTAATCGACGAGATTGATGGGCTTGGAGGCATGGTCGCCGCGATCGAGCAGGGCTTCCCGCAGCGAGAGATCCAGTCCGCCGCATATGCTGCGCAGCTAGCCGTCGATCGAGAGCAGGACGTCGTTGTCGGCGTGAACAAGTTCCGGGTTGACGAAGACATCCAGCCCGATCTGCTCACAATCGATCCGGCTCTGGAGGCCGCCCAGTGCGAGCGGGTTCAGCAGCTTCGTGACCGCAGAAATGCCGAGGTCGCGTCCGCTGCCATGGACGCCGTGGCACAGGCCGCGGCGGGTACGGAGAACCTCATGCCGAAGATCCTCGGCGCCGTTGAAGCGGAGTGCACGCTCGGCGAGATCGCCCACGCCCTACGCGATGTTTATGGCGTTTATACTGAAGACCCGGTGATTTGACCGCGTCCGAGGAGCATCGATCCCCTTGACCGGCAAAGGTGTGGAATCAGTCCGGAGGCAAGGCCTCGCGCTCCGCAGGTGAACGGCGCTCCGCGAGGCGAGTTGCTGGTCCGCGCAGATCCAAGTGGCCGTGAGGTGGGCTTGGGGGGGCATCTTTGCCTGGTCGGCGAATCAAACCTTGTCTTCCCACTCCGCGTTGGGCATACAATGCGTGTGTCGTTTGGGCATCCGTGTCCGGCGACTTGGGAGTCGAAGTCGTCCCATCGCCGCTGCAGCGGTCGGGCCGAGTGCGATCGGCGATGGAGACGACATTCGATCCCCCAACTAGTGGCGACGGACGCCCAAAAGCGCAAGAAGTGTCAGCTATCGAAGGGCCGCTCTTCCGGAGACGGCGTCGCGTGGAGGCTTTGAACTCCGGTGGTCGAGCTGGTGCCGTCGGCTTTCACCTCTCCGACAGATCCCTCCGCAGTCCACCAGCGCGATGACTTCGGAATCGAGGAGTGCCGATCATGGCGCTGGCAACTCGGACTGAACGCGGAGATGTTCTGGAAGGACGGGGGCGATCCAATCCCTGGGTGGAGGGTTCAGGGTGAGCAGGAAGTTGAGGTCCAACGTCAGGGTCGTCCCGTCTTCGAGCTCTTCCCAGATGTTCTGATCCACCGCGATCTTCTCCGACGCGATGAGGAGGTGGTTCACCGGCCCGTCCGGGCGGTCTGCCTCCATGCAGGACTTGTTCGGCGCCGTGCAGGTCTCGAGGTCCGCGCAAAACCGCTTCTGCGTCGACAAGAAGAGCGGCATTCCAGCTTTGTGGCCGATCATCGTCCGCCCATCGGTGAGGAGGACGTTCAGGATCGGGCGGAGGATCCCGCGGGATCGAGCGAGGCGATCGATCTCCAGGACACCGGCGCGCACGATCTCTCCGATCCTCGCGCAGTCCGCAGCTGCTCGGCCGGTGCGGTCCACGCCTGCGGCCTCGAGTCGCGTGAGCAGGAAGAAGAAGAGGTGCTCGCTGTCTGTGTCGCCGAGGATCAGCGGCAGGAAGCGGGGATCGATCTGCTCCTCGAACCACTCCCGGAGCTCGTCGAAGGCGAAGATCGTGCCGTTGTGGGCGAAGAGCCAGCGACCGAAGCGGAAGGGATGGGCGTTGACGTGGTCGACGAGTCCGACGGTGGCCCGCCGCACGTGCACGACAAAGGTGTGCGAGGTGAGGCGGTGGCTGGCGCGTTCGAAGCGGGCACAGGCGTGGGCCGCGTTCGAAGACTTGATGACGTAAGCCTCGTCGTCGACGAACCAGCCGATGCCCCACCCGTCCGGGTGTTTCTGCGACTGATCGGCCAGCGCGTTCTCAGCCGCGATTAGCGATCGGTGCGTGCCGCTGGGCACCGAGCTGCGGAATCCGAACATTCTGCACAAAGTCGCGATCCTCCCAGGCGACGACCAACCATCGTAACCGGAACGGGGCCGGGTTAGGCTACCGAATCTCGGGAGGGATATGCTCAGCATTGGCATGTTCGAGCTGGTGGTGGTCGCGCTCGTCGCCCTCGTCTTTGTCGGTCCGGAGCGGCTGCCTATGGTGATGCGGGAGATGGGGCGCATGTACGGACGTCTGCGCCGTGCCGCTGACGAGCTGCGCCGAGCCTTTGTATTGGAGGCGGATCGGCAGGACGCCGAGGATCGCTACGACAAGCTCAAGGAGCGGCGCAAGAAGGCCGCCGAGACCAGACGCAAGGCACAAGAAGATGCGGGGGAGGGCACTGTGACCCAAGACGAGTCGCTGCCCGGTCTCGACGATGAGCCAGCCCCGTCCGGCGAGGAAGAGGACCGCGAGGAAGCTGAAGAAGTGGCTGAAGAGGTGACCGAGCCCGAAGTCGCAGCGGGAGGCGAGTGATGGACACTCCGCGCCTTCGGGGCGACGATCCCGGCACCGAGGTCGACGAACACCGCATGCCCCTCCTCGAGCACCTCAAGGAGCTCAGGAACCGCATCATGTGGTCCGCTGGGGCCCTCGTCCTCGGGATGCTCGCGAGCCTGAGCTTCGTCGAGCAGATCTACGGTTGGCTCACCTTGCCGTTCCTGATGGCTGTCGAAAAAGCCGGGGTCGAAGGCGGCTTGTCCATGGTGACCTCGCCTTTCGAGAGCATCTACACCTGGCTGGCGGTGGCCTTTTTTGGCGGCGTCATCCTGGCCTTGCCGATGATGGCTTTTCAGATCTGGCAGTTCATTGCTCCGGGCCTGTACAACACCGAGCGCCGGGTGGTCCTCCCTCTCGCTCTGTCGTCCACCGTGCTGTTCGTATCTGGGGCATTATTCGCGTATTACGCCATTTTTCCTCTTGCGTTCCCGTTCTTCCTCGAGGTCCTCCCGGTCGAGGTCAGTCTCTCAATCAGCGGCTACCTGAAGGCCATCCTGAAGATGATGTTCGCGTTCGGGATGTGTTTTCAGCTTCCCGTCGTGTCCTGGTTCCTGTCGCGCATGGGGCTCATCGATCACGTCGACATGACCCGCAGCTTCCGGTACGCGGTCCCGGTGATCTTCCTGTTTGCGGCCCTCCTCACTCCGCCGGATCCCCTCACGCAGACAGCACTCGGCATTCCGCTGATCATCCTGTACGGCGTGGGCATAGTCGTCTCGTACTTCGCCTCGACCAAGGTGAGGGAAGAGGGATAGAAGTGGTGCCTCCCGGAGGCCCATCGTGCCCGAACTGTCCCATCGCGCCAGCGCCCTACAAGAGAGCGCCATCCGCAAGCTCGACTACACAGTCATGCGTCAGCGAGATGTCGCCTTTCACCGTCTGAATATCGGCCAGCCCGACGTTCACACGCCAGCGCCCCTCCTCGATGCCATCAACAACTGGCGCCCTCCCGTCATTGCGTACGGGCCCGCGTCGGGACTGCGCAGCTGTCGCGAGGCTGCCGCGAACTACCACTCTCGCTGGAGCCCGGGCCTGAGCTGGGAACACATTGCGGTCACCCAGGGAGGCTCTGAGGCGCTCCTCTTTGCGTTCACCGCGCTCTGTGACCCAGGGGACGAGATTCTCGTTCCGGAGCCGTACTACACGAACTACAACGGCTTCGCCACCGTGGCCGCGGCGACCATCAAGCCTATCGCCACCAGCCTCGACAACGGCTTTGCCATGCCGTCGGATGAGGTGCTCGACACCTACGTCTCCGGGCGAACCAAGGCGCTGTTGTTCAGCAACCCTGGCAACCCGACCGGTGCGGTCTATGGCCGCGAAGAGCTCGCTCGGGTGCTCGCGTGGGCCAAGCGTCGCGACATCTTTGTCATCGCCGACGAGGTGTACCGGCGGATCTGGTTCGAGACCCCTCCCACCTCGGCGCTGGAGTTCGAGGCATTCCGCGACAACGTCATCATCATCGACTCGCTGTCGAAGACCTACAGCGCCTGCGGGCTCCGCCTCGGCTTCTTGATCAGCAGGAATACCTCGTTGATGGAGAAGATCGAGCGTATCGGTCAGGCCCGTCTCGGAACCCAGCCCCTCGCGCAGGCCGTTGGCATTGCCGCGCTCAACCTCGACGAGTCCTTCTACGAGGGCATCCGGCTGGAGTACAAGGATCGGGTGAACGCTCTCGTCGACGGGCTGCTCACCGTTGAGGGAGTGTCGACCCATCGGCCTGACGGCGCCTTCTACTGCATGCTCGAGCTTCCGATCGACGACTCCGAGCGGTTCGCCCGGTGGCTGGTCACCGACTTCAGGAGCGGCGGCGAGAGCGTCATCGTGGCCCCTGGAGGCGGCTTTTATGCCAATCCAGAGTCCGGAAGGCGGCAGATCCGGCTCGCTGCGGTCGAGAGCGAGGAACAGATCCACCGCGCATGCGCCCTCCTCGGCGAAGCCCTCGACAGCTATCCGGGGCGCCTGAGTTAGTCCTCCCAGCTGATCCGGTGGATGACCTCGGCGGCCATGTCAACAAGGAGGACGCCGTCCACCGGGAAGGCTCGCTGGTACTCGAGCAGCTGGCGTCGTGTCGCTGGAAACGTCGGATCTGGCGCTCGTTCACCGGTTTTGACCTCGGCGATGAAGCGCTTGTGGCGGCGCTCCACGAGGAGATCTGCCCGGCAGGAGACCTCGTGGGGTTCTCCGTCGACGAACAGCGTCCAGCGTGCCGTGACCTGTCGATCGACGATTCGATACCCGCGCGCAGAAAGCAGGCTCTCGGCGCGAGCCTCGCCGTGTTGGGCTGTGCGTTGACGACGTCTGTTGCCCCGGCGGACACGATTATGAGCGCGCCACCAAGCAAATAGTAGGACGGCTAACGCCAGGAGCAGGAGGGGCCAGAGGCTTTCCATCGCGAAACTGTACGGGGCCTCTCGACCCAAAACTGTCCGAAAGGTAGGGTGGCCATCTGGGGGCGGCATGGGCCGGGACCGGGTGGCCTGGGTGATTGGTGATGTGCACGGATGCCTCGCAGAGCTTCAAGCGCTCGAGGCAGTGATACGGCATCGCGCGGATCGCGAGGGTCACAGCCCTCTTTTTGTTCTCCTCGGAGACCTGGTGGACCGGGGACCGTCCTCCAAACAGGTCGTCTCTCACGCCATCGCCGGCGCCAGGCTCGGAACTCACGTTTCGGTGGCGGGAAACCACGAGGAGTTCTTCCTTCGGGCTCTGAACAACATTCGTCCCGATCTGCTGGTGACTGCTGGCTGCAAGGCACCCTACTGGCTGGAGACCCTGCCGGCGATGTTCGTGCGTCAGCCGCGCCTGTCGGCCCTCGCCACCACCGACGATTGGGCCGTCTTCCATCGCTTGTTTTGGGTCACGCAGGGCGGCGCAGAGACCCTCGCCAGCTACGGGTGCGACGCGAGTACTCCCGACGAATGGGACATCCCCATCGAGCACGTGCGTTTCCTGTGCAAGCTGGCCCTGATGTGGCGGGACTCGGTGACGGTCGTGACCCATGCCCTCGCGGCGGCCGAGGACCTCAGGGCAGTCGAAGCGGGCGTGCCGTTGTCGCGGGCTCAGATCATGCGAATCCTGTGGTCACGCTCCGTTCCAGCGTCCCCCCCCGATCCCGAACGAGTCCATGTCTCCGGACACACACCTGTGCAGCGAGTGCGGCGAAGTCACAAAGGCAAAGTCGTTCGTGTCGACACCGGCGCCTGTATGGGCGGCCGCCTCACCGGCTACTGCCCCAAGCTCGATCTGACGCTGTCGGTTCAGTCCCGGTTCAACTGGCGCCCGGGCTAAGCCAAGGTCAAGATTACACGAATTGTCGCCGTGATCGCTGGTTTTTGTTTTTGATGATATCGATCATGAAACAACCTGCTGCGCTGTGTCGTACATCCGTCTGACGCCCCCGGAGTACTCATGTCCCTGATGTCCTACCTCCTCGCATTTGCCTTCATCGTTGCTATCCAGGGGTTCTTGGTCCGCAGCGCCTGCACCATCTGCGAGGTCGAGCCGCCGAGCTACCTGTCCTCCCTCGGCATGGCGTGGACGGCATGGGGCTTGTCTACCGTGGTGGCCTTTGTCTGGACGTGGACCTTTGGCGTGGTGGTGTGGATCTTCGTCGGCAAGATGGTCACCTCCATCCTCGCCGCCATCATCGGCTGGCTGGTCGGCACCCTCATCTACAAGAAGTGGCTGGAGATCGGGTTTGTGCACGCGGGCCTGATCTGGACCATCTACGGCGTCGCGGCTGCCATCCTCTCAGGCGCCATCTACGGCCTTCTCAGCTGGGTCTTCTAGCTCCGCGAGCCTACTGACTACTGAGGCCGTCCACCGGGTCCGACGGTGTATTCGGCCCGGATCTCCGCGCCCCGCTCTGGGATAGCCTGGTTGTGGAAGGTCACGTACCAGGTCGCGGCGTCATAGGTCCATCCAGTCACCGGTGACTCGTCCATCTCCTCTTCGTCGACGAAGACCTTCAACGTTCCGTCCATCACCGCCTTCGTCAGCTGGAACTTCTGGCGGATGCCCGAAGCGTTGTTGCCGAGATCGAAGAGCAGGTCCGACCAGTCGTCTTCGCAGATGTCGCCAATGACGCCAGCGGTCTGTTTGGCGGCCTCGACGTAGCGGTATCCGGGCCAGGCGATCTCGCAGTGGGTGTTGCCGATGATCCCGCTGATTTGGACCATATCCGGCATATCCTTGACGGCCTTGACCAGGTCGACAAAGTCCTCCACCGGCGGAAGCAGCTCCGGTTTTCGGTAGCAGTCCGTGGCGTCCATGCCGTCGAGCGCGCCGTTGTCGGAGCAGTCCTCCTCGTCGGTGACCACGATGACCATCAGCTGCGCGGTGTCACGCACGAACCCGGCGTTGGCGTCTGCAAGGGCGGGAGAGACGGCATTGACTGCAGCCTGGAGCCCCTTTTCCTTGTCCGGGCCAACGATTCCGACCATCGCCCGTTCCCGGAAGAGGGCGCGGTAGTCGTCCGCCGGAGTCACGTACGGCGGACTGCCCAGGAGCTCGCCGGCTGTCTCGGAGATGGTGTCGGTGGTGGTCACACCGATCTGGAAGTCGGTGCCGCTGTCCTCCATGGCGACGATGAAGGTCGCGAACCCGTTGGCGAGAGTCTGCTGCTCCTCGCTCATGGAGCACGAGTCGTCGACGATCCACAGGATGTCGACCTCATTGTTGTCGGCTTGGTAGAAGTAGTCGGTCTGGTCGGGGCTGGAGAAGTCGTTCTCGAGTCCACATGCCACCAGAAAGACGCATAGAAAGGCGATCCGCAAGACGGTCCTCCCGCAACGGGCGCACCTTAGCTTCGGATCTCTACGACCGCTAGTGATGATGGTGGTGGGGAACCTGACGCATCTGCTCCAGAAGCCCCCGAGGCCCTTCGATGAGGACCAAGGTCGCGATCAGGAATCCCACGATTGGGAGCGCCCAGAAGCCCAGCGGATGCAGGATCGGTTCGTAGGCGGGATGTACCAGCACGCCGATGCCCGCCGCGAAGAAGCAGGTTCCGGCCAGGGTCCCGATCGCTCGCGCTCTGCCGTGGCGGGCGTCGATGCGGCGCAGCGTTGGGACACCAATGGCTGATGACACCAGGATCATCGCAAGCAATGCGCCTACGTCGGTCCCCGATGTCGCCAACCCACCGGCCACCATGATCGCGGCGACGGCGTGGACCTGAAACGGCGCCGCGAGCAGGACCAGTGGCGGTAGCGCCAGCGCGGGTAGGGCGGCCGCAGTGGGTACGAGCCCGATTCCGACGACCACCCAGGGGGCCGCACCGGCGAGGGGCGTGGGTTTGGCGTGGGTGGGGGTTGGTTCGTCGTCGATCTCTGCTCCGAGGAACAGCCCCGTGACAATGGACAGTGCCAGATGTCCGATCAAGAGCGTGGCTGCGAAGGCCGGGCCCAGCACTGCGGCAGCGACGGGAATCGATAGCCATCCGGGTCCGCGTGCGGCGGTTGCGAAGGCGATGGTCCCCGCCGAACCATCGTCGATGGCCTCGATCTCGGCCCGGGTGCTCGGCAGCAGGAGCCCCCAAGCGGCCCCGATGACAGGCGACCTGTCGCGAAGCTGCGCGGTGGGCCGCGGAATCACGCTACGGAAGAGCCCGGCCAGCGAGGCACCGAGGAGGAGCGCCGGCCCGGCTGCTGTGGCGACATCGATACCCGCCTGCAGGGGCCCTTCGATGTCCTCTGCCAGCGTTGGCAGGCCGACCGCGAGCACGGCGACCAGGGCTCCCATCCCGGCGATTCGGCCGCTGCCCGGCTCGACCTTTCGATGCGGACGATGCACCACGACATGCATCAGCGATCCCGCTACCAGGGCGGAAAAAGCACCGATCGCGCGTTCGTCGAGTCCGGAAATGGCGGGCCCGAGTGTCCACCCTGCCACGGTTGCTGCAGCCATTGCGCCGAGCATCCCCACCGCCACTCTCAGGCCGCGACTCGGGCGAAGCAGGACCCACAGCGTGAGTGCCGCCGGGATGCGGTGCAGGACCACAGCCCAAGCGAGCTCGACCCGTTCTGGGTCGTACAGTGCGGCTCCGTCGAGCGCTGCGTGGGCGACGAGGCCTACCAGAGCGATTCGCAGCGCCCAGGCGTGTGCCGACTCGGCGGCGTCCCTGGTCTGGCTCTCGATTAGCAGCGGCAAGAACATGCCGAGGGCTGCGACCACCACGACGGCAGGACCCCCCTGTTCGACCGCGTGGGGAAGCACGTGGGCCAGCACGAGCCCGCTGACGCCAACGAGGACAAAGCCGTCGAGGGCGGCGCTTCCACCGGAGATCCGAGACGCGGCATAGTCGAGGATGGGAGCCGCTGCGAGAGCGGTGAGGGCGAGGGCGAGCAGCACGGGTCATCCGGCTTGAGTATTACTGTGTAATACGCGTTCCAACCCCCCGCCTGGCAACTCTCGAGTTTTTGCCCCTCCAGATCCCGGATCGTAATGAAACATCACAGGTTCGGCAGCCGTACAACCGATTGGGCAGAGTATAGATAGGAGCCTGTCATGGAGGCCCGAGGGCCGAACATCCTGGTAATCAGCGACCTTCACCTGGGTGAGGGCATTCGCGACGACGATGCCGAATCCAGAGAACGTCTTGTCCGGGTCGACTGCGAGCTGCAGGAGTTCATCGCCTTCTACACCGATCACCGTCGGGGCGGTCGGCCATGGAGGCTGGTGGTCAATGGCGACATGGTGGACTTCATTGCCGTGTGCCTGATGCCAGCGAAAGCTGCCCTGCTTACGGAACTTCACCCTGATGACCACATCTATGGACTCGGCACTCGAGCGCACGCGGCAGCGGTGAAGATGCAGCGTGTGATCGAGCACCACGACGACACATTCCGGGCTCTGGCCCGCTTCGTAGGGCGCGGAAACGAACTCTCGCTGGTCATCGGCAACCACGACGCGGAGTTTCACTGGGAGGCTGTGCAGCGCCAGCTTCAGGCGGCACTGGTGGCCCGCTGGGAAGAGGATCCCGAGCGAGACGGTTATCGAAGCTCGGAAGAGGTGGCGGCGGCTATCGCCTTCTTCCCCTGGTTCTACCTGGAACCTGGCGTCGCCTGGATCGAGCACGGCCACCAGTACGACCCGTATTGTTCTTTCGACAGCGTTCTCGAGCCGTCGTCGGACGAGCGAGAGATCGACGCCAACGTCGGGGCTGCGATCATGCGGTATGTCGCCAACCACTTTGCATCCGATGTTGCGGAGCATTGGGGCAAGGGCTTCTGGGGCTACGTGCGGTTCTGGGCCGGGCAGGGTGTGTGGGGTGGGATCTCGCTCCTCGCCGCCTATCGCGACATGTTCTTGCGTCTTGCCTGGGACTGGCGCGATCGACGCAACCACCCCGAGCGCCGCATCGCTCGCAAGGAGCGAAACCGCGCCCGCCTCGCGCGCATGGCTCGCGGCGCGCGAATCCCAATCGGGGTCCTCCAGCGCCTCCTTGCCCTGCATCGGGCTCCGGTGATCACCGACCTCGACCGCATCGTGCGCGCCATCATGCTCGACCGTCTGCTGCTATTCTTCGCCACTCCACTCATCCTCGCCGCGCCGTTCGTCACCGTGCCTTGGGCGTGGATCCCGGGCGCTGCGCTGCTGACTCTGGCGATCTTCGTCGCGCTCCTGCACGTCGCCGCGAGGGAGCGTGAGCCCGTCGATCCGCGCGCCCAGCTGCTCAAGGTCTCGGGGCTGATTCGGAAGATCGCCAGTGTGCCCATCGTCGTGTTTGGGCACAGCCACCAGGCCACGGCCCAGGGCAGTGATGGCGCCATGTACTTCAACACCGGCACCTGGATGCCCCACAATGAGCTCAAGTCCTTTACGCATCTCATCGTGGAGCGCACGGAAAGGGGCGTTCTCGCTCGCCTCTTCCAGTGGCGGGACGGGGCGAGCCGGATCTATGAGTCCGGAGACTCGAGCACAGCGGTCAACACCTCCCGCGTCACCGCGTAGAGGGGCGGGATCCCCTCCCTCGCGCGCATCGACTCCGAGAGCGAGTCCCCAAGCTGTAGCGGAAGGTCCGAGACGTAGTACAGGAACCGGAGCTGAACATCCGGTCGGAGCACACCCAGGCGGTGGGACTCGATGAGCTGTCGACAGTAGTAGCTGCCCTCCATCTCGAGCCCGACACATCCCCAGATCCGGCGGTAGAAGTTCAGCATCACCTGGTTCTGCATGACGGTGCCGAGGACGGTGAGGACGGGGCCGACTCTTACGGCGCGGTTGGGGAGCCGATTCCTCAGGCGCTCGACGTCGACATGGGTCTCGGGCACGTGCAGCCCGTCGTCCTCCTGCTCGATAAAGCTGGTTGCAACGAAAATATCGCCGCGATTGCCCTCGAGTCCGCCCGCTTTGCCCAGGACATTGACGGATCGGATCCGGTGGCCAAAGAGTACGACGATTGCACCGACGATGGCCTCGGCTTGCTGGCCAAAGGCGTAGTCGATGTTCAGGATCATGCCCGTTCGACCTGGAACGGGGACGGGAATGCTCGGGTCGTAGTCTCGAACCGCCAGGTGATGCAGGTCGAGGAGCTGGACCCCGATGCCGGTCTGTGCAGTCTCGTGCAGGGTGACAATCCCCTCGCCACCGTCGGTCTCGGACTTTGCCAATGCGGCCTCTGGGTGGGCCCTGAGATAGTCTCGAACGAGGGCGACGACGCGATCGGCATCGTTGAGCCATGGCTGATTGGCGAGCTCCGGTCTGTGCTCTCCTCCCCAGGCCACGATCTCGCTGCCGTGCTCGTGGAGCCAGGAAGAAAGGCAGTTTCCGACCGAGTGTGTGTTGCTACTGATGATGTGCACTTCGAAGTCGGCGGGAAGCTCCCACGGGTCGGAGCCGGTCAGCTGCCGGGTCGCCGCAGCGAGCTGTGCCGTCCAGAGCTCGGAGTGCGCCGAGTTGTAGTTGTTGACAGACTTGTAGACCGACACCGAGATGTCTTCGTGGTGGTTCTGTAGCTCGAGGAGGCGTGGGCGCAGGTCGGGCCAGATGTCCCGGAGAGAGGCGAGCTCCTCGTTCGAGAACGGGAGGCGGTCGAGGGCACAGCCATCGTGGTTCCTCACCAAGTCGAGATGCAGGTCCGGATCACGCATGCGACGGCGGATCTTTCGAGCTTCGACCGCATAGATACACAGGCAGCTCACCAGGTCGACCAAGTCGCTCCATCCGTCGCGCAGCAGCACGAGGGACTTTCCGGGCATCAGCTCCCAGACCGAGCGGCGGCGGGAGTGGGTGTCGATGACCCGGAAGGACTTCGACGGTTCCTTGTACAGATAGGGGACCGCCTCAGTGAGGAGAAGCTGCAGCGTCGAACCCACGTTCTCGGGCAGGCGGGCCACCGCGTAGCTCAGTGCGCTGAAGTCGATCTCCTCGTCGTTGCAGCCACGGTGCAGCGCCGAGACCAGGGGTTTGTAGCGATGCAGCAGCCGGGGAAGCACGATGTGTCCCTGGGTTGCGCTGTGGCGAAGCTCGGCCAGAAATCGCTCGAAGGGGACGAAGATCCCTTGTTTTTCGCGAAGCGCGGCCCCGAGCCCCTGGGCGAAGGCCGGCTGTGTTCGCAGCAGCTTGAGGAGGACTTCGGCGGGAAAGGAGAATGCGAGCACGTCGTCGACCGCGCGCAAATGGAACATCCGGGGCAGATCGAAGAGGGCTGCTCGCTCTCCGAAGTAGTGGCCGGGCGCGATCATGCCGACGCGCTGGCCCTTGTCTCCCTTGGCGTCGACGCGCCCCTCGATCAGCAAGTAGATCCGGGAGTCGGGTTGTCCCTGCTCGATGATTGTCTCCCCCGGGGCGAAGCGATGGGAGGTCAGCGACGATGTGAGGAGGTCCCGACCGGCGTGATCTAGGAAGCAGAACGGCTGGATCTGGTAGGTCGCATCGAGCACAAGAAGCAGTGTACGACAGTGGTAGGCTGAGCGATGACCCCGAAGAGGCGCAAGGCGATCTCGAAGACCATGGCACACGCGCTGCGCCATCATCCCGAGGCCTATGGGCTGGTCCTCGACGAGGCGGGGTGGGTGCTCGCGGAAGAGCTGCTGACCGGCCTTCGCAGACGCTTCGCGGACCTCTCCGTCGCAGAGTTGAAGGAGGTCGTCGACACCAACCCGAAGCGACGATTCGAAGTCGAAGGGGAGCGGATCAGGGCTCGCCAAGGCCATTCGATCGACGTGAACCTTGGCTATGAACCTGCAGAACCGCCCGAGTTCCTCTATCACGGGACGCCCGAACGAAACCGAGGGATCATCGCCGCGGAAGGTCTCAAGCCCATGGGCAGGCACCACGTGCATCTGTCGCCCGATGTCGCCACGGCGAGAGCAGTCGCCCATCGCCGAGGGCGGGCCGTGATTTTTGAGGTTCGCGCCACGGAGTTGGCGGCTTGTCGGGCATTCTACCGAACCGGCAACGGGGTGTGGTTGGTGGATGCAGTTCCTTGTCAGTTCCTGTCGGTACTCGACGAAAAGGTGCAATGACCCAGGTAGGCTGGTCGTAGCCGGGTCGGAACCGTTGCGTCTCGCCGCGGTCCGAACGCCTACTGCGAGTGAAGCATGGCCGACACCGAAAAAGCACCCGCCGAGAAGCCCCCCGCCGGCAAGTCCAGCGTCACATCGATCATCGCAAGCGTCGCCGCGCTCACGGTGCTGGCTTCCATCCTGTTTCTGACGGCGGTCGCCGGAGCGATGCACGCGCCCGGGGCCGGACAGCACTACGCGTGGGCGGCCATTGCTGCTGTTCTCGGTATTGCATTGGTTCTCCCTGCCGGAGTCGGCGGCTGGGGACTGACCGTGTTGCGGAAGCGTGGCATCAAGGTCCGAGTGATGCGCACGGTGGCAGGCATGACCTTCGCGTGGAACGCTGTCATTCTCGGGGTCGGGTTCAGTGTCGACAAACCCTGGACGCCCTCCGAACTCGCTCTCAAGCACGCCAAGTGGGTGCCGCTGGCGGCCATTGACAAGACGCCCCTCGACGACGCGGCGCTGCCGGCGGTTGGAATGCTCGCCGCAAGGGCCATGACGGTCGACCAGACCCGAGACCTGTCGCCTCTGCTCACAAACGAATCGGCGGCGGGCCTCGCTGTGAAGTGGCTGCGAATTCGCGACAAGCAGCTGACTGGGGACCGGGTCGAGCAGCTGTACACCATGTTCGGAATCGATCGCGTGAAGCTCGTCGAGACTCCGGGAGCTCTCGAAGCCGACCTCACACCGCGCGGACGCGATCTCCTCTACGAGGTCTCCGAGATTGTCGACCTCGGTGCCGACTCCCACCTCAAGTGGCGTGACCCGAGCCGTGCGAGCGAGCCCATCGAGGAGCTCGCCGCCTCGTTTGCGCCCGAAGCCATCGACAACGGACAGATCGTGGTCCGGATCGACGCGGACACCCTTCTCGATGCCATCCTCGAAGACGGCAGCTGGCGTCTGCATCTCGCCGACTATTCCGATCTGGTTGGCGAGGACCGAGCGGCGGCCAAGGTCGACAAGGACGAGGCAGAGGCGACAGACGAGGAGCAGAAAGAGCCTTCAGAACCTGAAGAACCGGAGGAGTCCGAAGAGCACGCCGCCGTCAGGGCATCTTTCCTGCGCGCCGCCGCCGGTCACGCCGGTCACGCAGCGAACACCACCGCTTTCAATTCCTCCTGGCCGGACAGCCTCACCAACGAGGCTGCAGCAGACGCCGGTATCGACGTGCTGGAGTGGTGCGTGGGGCCAGCGAAAGAGGAAGCTAAAGCGGCTGAAACCCCGAAAGAGGGCGAGGAACCAAAGGAACCTGGCGAAATCGAGGAGGCCCCGCCGGCTCCGGTGAGTGCCGATCCGATCTTCGACCGCGAGTATGAGAGCTTGCGTTCCGACTGGGGCCTCGAGCAGGGCAAGTTCGAACTCACCGACACCCTCACCGCGACGTTGGTGCCGCGCGGTCGCGCCTTCATGGCCAAGGTGCTCGAGATCTGTGGGCCGGTCACGCGTCGCCATCAGGTGGAGCAGGCTCAGGGCGGCTTCGATGTTCCAGATGCCCGTCGTATGCGCTGGGCTGAGCTCGACGCCGCGGATCTGGCCGAGCGCGCCACGATCGAGGACGCCGGCTCGGGGCTCAAGAAGGTCACCGTGGATGGGACCGAACGCGAGGCCAGGCTCGAAGACGGAAAGTGGCGGATGGACTGGCGCTGACAAGTCAAACCGGATCTACTTGTCCAGGCTGTCTTCCAGGGCACGCAGCCGCTCGTCCACATCCCGGAAGCGATGGGCGAGGGCGGTCACGAATCGTCCCATCCAGCTGTGGAGTCCGAGCCCGTCCGTGAGCGCGTCTTGAGTGACCTGAAGCAGCTCGGAGTCGGCGGTGGCTTCCACGCTGGCGGAGCGGACCTTTTCGGTAAAAACGGCTGTCTCTCCGAAGACATCTCCAGACTCGAGGGCGCGAAGGATCTTCTTGGTACCGTCGGTGTTCCGAGTGAAGACCTGGCACGTGCCGCTGAGAATCACATAGGCTGTATGGCCGGGCTGCCCCTCCTCGAAGATCACGTCTCCGGCGGAGAAGTACACTGTTGGAACCTGCCATGTGCCACGCAGGAACTGCTCTAGGGCCTCCCGAAACTCCGCTGCGGTCTGGAAGCGGTGCTCGGGGTCATATGCGAGGGATTTCATCGCGATTCGCGCCAGGGAGCGCGGCACGGCGTGACCGTGAGCGGACTCGGGCACCGGATCGATGTCGCCGCCGATCGCTCGGAAGAGGGCATTGGCGGGGGTCGAGTTGCCGTAGGGCGGGCTGCCGGTGAGTGTGTAGTAGAGCATGCCGCCGAGGCCAAAAACGTCCGTGCGTTCGTCGATACTCAGCGAGCGCGCCTGCTCGGGCGCCATGAATGCCGGCGTGCCGATGATGGTGTCCAGGTCCTCGGCCTCTGTCGTGTCGCGGGTCAGAGTCACCGCATCGGCAGTGGTGCCCTTGACCAAGGCGATGCCCCAGTCGAGAAGGTAGACCTGTCCAAAGTCGCCGACCATGATGTTGGCGGGCTTGATGTCACGATGTACGACCCCGCGGCTGTGCGCGTACGACAGCGCATCGGTGACCTTGAGCAGGACCTCGACGACCTGGCCCAGCCGGTTTGGATCGAGTCGATCTTCGCCGGCTGCGTCGATGATCTCGGCGAGGCTGCGGCCCTGCACGAGCTTCATGTTCAGATAGAGCTGTCCACCGGCGTCCATACCGAACTCGTGCACCGGCACGACGCCGGGATGCTCGAGCTGACCGGTGATCTGCGCTTCATCGATGAAACGAGAGACGGTGTCCTGATTGACGCTGTCCTGATCGAGTGCTTTCAACGCCGTATGTCGGAGCATACGCGGGTCGAAGACGCGCTTCACCACCGCCACCCCTCCGCGACCTAGTTCTCCATCGTCGAGGAAGTGCCGAGTTTGTTCCTTGGGAACGTCCCCGGCGGCGTCTTCGTCTAGCAACGTGAAGGGTCCAGTCTTCATCGTCAGCTCCGGGCCAGTCGCTCTGCCATCGATCGGATCAGTCGCACCCCAAGTGCTGGGTTACTCGTAACCAATCTCTCGAGCTGAGAGGCGTTCAAGACGCTGACGAGCACATCGTCGACAGCGCGAAGCGAGGCTGTTCGCTCTCCGCCAGTGAGGGCCGAGACCTCTCCAAGGAAGGTGCCTTCGCGGTCCTCTGTGGCGAGAATTCGGCCGCGTTGAATCACCTGTACCCTTCCAGAGAGTAGGACATAGGTGTGGTATGAGCGGTCTCCCTCGGTACAGAGCATCTCGCCGTCGACGAGCCTGCGCACACTGAAGCGGTCGGATTGGAAGACGGATGTCCAGACCGGATCGATGAGGCCGCCGATGACGTCACCGCATTCAATGGGACCGACCTCGACTCCGGGGAGTTCGATGCGGTTTGCTCCAGGCCCCCGGACGCGGGCAATCGATGCCAAGACCTCTGCGGCGCTGCCGGGCCGGCTCGAGGGGTCCTGGTACAGGAGGCTGGTGAGGATCAGCTCGAGCTCCGAGGAGCAGAACGAGCGGGCCTGTGAGGGGAGTGGAAGCCCGAGTTCGGCCTCCTCATTCGTGGAGAGCAGGTATTTGTTGCCGGGGTTTGCGAGGTTGATCCCGGTGTAGCAGGCCCACGCTGTGGTTCCGACGCCGAAGAGATCGGTGCGCATGTCGAACCGCTCGGGCCTCACCCAGCGCTGCTCTGGCGCCTGGTAGCCGGGGGTTCCCATGCCCAACAAACGAATGGACTCTTGCCCAGCGCGGATCCCCTGGGAGATGCCGAAGTCGGTGAGCACATAGCGCCCGTCGGCGTCGAGGAGAACGTTGGCGGGCTTGATGTCGAGGTGCAAGATCGACGACTTGTGGGCCGCGACTAGGGCTGTGAGCAGATCTTCGAGGAGATTCCACGTCTCTTCTTCGTCGAGGGGGCCCACCTCTGGCATCTTTGCCCGCAGCGATCCCACCGGGAAATACTCCATGACGACGAACACCCGGTTCTCGTCCAGAGACCAGTCGTAGACCCGGGGGATCCGGTCGCAGCGGATCGCGAGGAGTGCGGAGAGCTCTCGCCTGACACCTTCGTCTCCGCCATCGGTCGCGCCAATGCTGAGGACCTTGATAGCGACCTGTCGCGGCGGCGCGTCCGGTTCTTCTCCGTGGTCGAGGCAGGCCGCGGCGTAGACCGCGGAGAAAGCGCCGGAGCCAATCTTCTGGCCGATTCGGTAGGTGTGGCGTCCGGAGACCTCGTCGCCTGGGTCGGGCAGATCGACGAGAGTCTTTTCGACTGCTCCGCCTGAGACGGGGAGGACCCGGGTTTCCTCGAGGTCGCCGCTCACTTGGATTCCTGCAGCGTCAGTCCGGTGTTTCCCTCCGCCTCGGTTCCCGGCGCCAAGGAGACGAGACCCGTTGCGGCGTTGCTTGCGGTGGAAGTCAGAAGGACAGTTGCGGCGGCGATAGTTTTGAACACGGGATCTCCCCAGCGCGGGTAGTGTGTATCACTGAAACGCTGTGAAGCTCTGGCAACGTACGGGGTATACACCCTGGGATGCCCGCTGCGCTGCTGTTTGTCTTCCTCCTGATCGGCTGTCGGGAGACCCTGTATCCGAGGGTCTCGACGCCCAGCCAGAGCCCAACCATGGCCTGGGGAAGGGTCTTGGCCAAGGCGGTTGATGAACAGGGGGATGTGGACTACGCCTTTATCCGCGCAAACCGTCGGCCCCTCGACGACTACGTGGCCTGGGTGGCGCGCGACACCGGTCTGCACTTCAAGGGGCCGGCGAACGCCCACGCGTTCTGGCTCAATACCTACAACGCCCTGGCGATCTATCAGGTTCTCGAGCGAGGAATCTCGAAGTCAGTATGCGAGATTCCCACGCTCTGGCCGGGTCGGTGTTCCGGGCCCACCTGGGCGACTGATTTCGAGGTTGGCGGCTATCGCACCTCGCTCTGGGAGATCTACAACGAGCGAATAGTGAGTGGGCACCAGGACTATCGAGATCTGGCCTGCATGAACCCGGGAGTCCGGTCGGGACCGCCCGTGCACGCGGGCTTGTACACCCCCGATGGCCTCAAAGAGCAGCTCAATGGCCAGATGGCGGCCTGGATGCGCCACAAGCGGCGTGGCGTGCGGGTCGAGGGCGATGTGGCCGTCTTCAATGAGATCTTCGACCGGTACAGCTTCGAGGTCGACCTCTTCACCGACGGGCGCGATCTGTGCGATCTCGCCAGGCTCTTCACGGTCGGGGAGAAGGCGGCGGAGCTCCAGGCCCTGTCCCAGAGGGGGTGCCCGCATCGGTTTGCTCGCTTCGATCGGCGCCTGAACCGCGTGAGAAGCCAGGGCGGGGCGCAATGAAGAGGCTCCTCGATCCCTGGCTGCTGGTCGCGGTGGTGCTGGGCATCGCGCTGCGGGTGTACCCAGTGGCGATCTGGGGCTTCGGAGGCCTGGTTCGAGACGAGGCTCAGTACGCGAACCTCGGACGGAACATCGTCATGGGCAACGGGCTGATCAACCCCCAGGACTGGCTGTGGGCCCCCGCGTATCCATACTTGATTGCGACGTTTCAGACGTTGTTTTTCGGCACCAAGGTCACGAGCACCCTCCCGTACTTCCAGTGTCTGCTCGGGGGGCTGACGTGTATTGCGGTCTATGCGCTCTCGTTGCGTGTCTTCGACAACCGTCGCGGGGCGGTGATCGCGGCGCTGATGTACGCTTTGCACCCGACGTTGATCTACTTTTCGGGCCGGCTATGGTGCGAGGGGTTCTACGGGCCGGTCCTGATCTTCACGATCCTGGCCACCCTGTGGGCCCGGGACGGGCACTACGCCAGGTCGATCGTGCCCGGCGTTCTCCTCGGGCTGTGCATTCTCTTGCGCGGGGTGGCGACCTACATGCCGCCGTTGTTCGTGCTCGCCCTGCTCTGGCCCCGACCCGATGTGAGCTATCGCGAGGCGCTTCGCGGGCGCTACAGGCACGCCGTGGCGCTGCTGCTGGCCGTTGTGATCGCGGTCGCGCCCTATTCGATTCACGCGTCCACTAAACACGGCGGCCTCATCATCAGCGACGCCACGGTCGGCAACCTCATGTACTTGGGCAACAACGACTTCGCGCCGATCACCTTCGACTTCGGCAACGGAGTCTTCAAGCAGACGGCACGGGGCGCCAGCACCCGCGGCGGTCGCAAGCACTGTCCATCTGGAAGCCCACCGAAGTGGAACCGGTGCGAGGTTCGCCGAGGACTGCAGTGGATCAGTGAAAACCCAGGGACCTTCGTGGGCCGCATGCCGATGCGAACCGCACAGCTCGTCAACCCGCACACCTTCCTCACTCGGGCGCTGCGATGGGGGAAGTACACCGGCGTGCCCTGGTGGCTCAAGGAACTGCTGATCCTCGGGATAGCAGGGACCTCCTTCACGATCCTCCTCGGTGGGACCGCTGGTGCCTGTGCCCGCGCGAAGGGGCCGTACGCCGTGCTAGCCGTGGGCATCGTCGCCTATACGGTCGCGGCGTCGGCCGCTCTGTACGGACTCACCAGGTTCCGGGTGCCCCTCGAGCCGCTGTGGATGATCTACCTCGCCAGCGCGCTGGCCGAGCCCGGCGTCGCGTGGGAAGCCCTTCGAGAAAACCGGCTTCGCATGGGGCTCTGCGTGCTGTGGACCACACTGCTCTTGGGCCACATGATGTGGTATCTGCCCACTGCTTGGCCGGGTCTAACCTGGTAATCACTTTGGCGTTGCCGCCCAGCGAATGCCCGTTCGGGTGAGCAGGGCGATTCGGCTGCCGTCATCGTCCACCGCGAGCCCCCTCACGCCACCCAGGGTGTGAAAGGGCTGGGTCTTGCCATCGGAGAGGTCCTTGACGACCGCTGCGTCGGACACGAGCAACGCGTGATGAGGGCCGACCCACTGCACCAAGTAGGGGTCGGCGCCGTTCACGTTTCTCTGATCGAGAGTCTGGGTGTGGTCGGGCGAGGTGAGGACTGGAGGCTCGCTGGGAGTAGCGGGCGTGTCGATGGACCAGCGATACCAGCTGGGTTGTCCGCTGCGGCGATTGAAGGGGTCCGTCCGCAACATCAGCGTCTCGCCCCAGCGCCACGGCAGCGCGTCCCACTCGGGATCCGCGGTGGCAAGGACCTCGCCGTTGACAGCGTCATAGACCCGCGTGACGCCGGGAAATGGCGCTTCGCCCTGCCGGTAGATCGTGGTCAGCGCGACCCTGCCCCCATCGGGTGACCAAGCCGCCTCTTGGAGCGTCCACGTCTCCTCCCGGCTCGAAAGCGTCTGGGTCTTGCCGGTGGCCAGATCGACGACGAGGATCTCGGTGGGGTCTGCGGAGTCGTACGCCTCGGGATCGGCGGGGTAGTCCACCGCCAGCGCGGCCCTGGCGCAGGTTGGGTCGGGCAGCAAGATCCCGGGGCGCCCTTCGCCGGTTGAGATCTCTTCAGGTTGGCCGCGGAGATCCTTCCACAGCCGCAGTGAATGGCCGCCGTCGATCTTGGCCACCGCGATCAATCCATCCCCGCACCAGCGCGCCGAGACGAGGTGTTCCGAGCCCCGTAGCGCGGTCGAGGAGGGGATCCATGCCCCGACTTCCGGTCCATCGCGCAGAGCCACGGCCGCCAGGCGCGCCACCTCGGAGGAGTCGCCGCCCTCCTTCCTGAGGATCTCTGCCCTGTCGGAGTCCTTGTACGTCCGCAGCAGGAGCTCTGCCTGGCCGTCGGCGTCCTTGAAGAGCAGCTTGTATACGGTCCAGGTCGGGGCCTCGCTCAGGAGGGCGTAGCGAAGCCTCCAAGGGCCGGGATGTGCATTCCCCAGAGGAGGATCCGGCTCGCCGAGCCACTGGACCAGGGCGGCGACGAAACGGGCTCCGTGCTCCGGATCGTGCGACTCCAGGATAGCCGGCCCGGAGATCATGGGTGGCTTCTCGATGTCGGGGGCGGACAGAGTCAGGCTCACCCGCGCTTCATCCAGGATAAAGGTGAAGATCTGCTCGCCTTCGCTCTCGGTGACCTGGGCCTCGAGCTGGAGGACATGGCCCGACCGTGCGGTTGCGGGGGCCTGGTCGGCGGGAGGGCTCTGGCAGGCGAATGTCAGCAGGAGTGGGATCATGACGCTCGCGCCTATATGCTGCCGGTATGTGGCGCGTCGCACCCTTGTTGTTCATCTTCGCATGCGACCCGTACCACGCCTGGCCAGATCCAGGGTCTTACTACCCTTATCAGTACACAGCCCAGAACGATCTCGAGGACTATGAGCACGTTCGCTGGGAGACCGAGACCTGGACGCCGACCGAAGATCTCCAGTCCGCGGCCCTGTACCTCCTCAAGGCGAACTACCATCGGCCGTGGGCGCCCGACGAGACGCTGTTCCACTTTGGACGGACTCGGGGCGGGCTTCCGCCGCTGCAGTCCGATCACCTGACGATCTCGTTCGTGGGCGACGTGATGTGGACCGGTGGGGGGTGGGCTGACACCTACTCGGAGGTCGCCGATCTGCTCGACGGCGATCTGCGCGTCGGCAACCTGGAGACCCCGACCTCTCCGGACCACCCGACTGGGCAGGGAGATCTCGGGTTGTACGCCTTCAATGCATCGCCGGAGATCCTCGATGGGCTGCCTCTGGACGTGGTGCAGCTCAACAACAACCACACTCTGGATGCCGGGGATGAAGGCCTGGATCTGACCATCGCCGAGGTCGAGTCCCGGGGGATCGATCACACTGGGATCGACCGGCACCTCATCCGTGATGTGGAAGGCACTGGCGTCGCGATCCTGGCCTATACCTGGGGCCTGAACGAGCCGGACGAGCCCACCGAGCACGAGCTCTTTGTGATCCCCTTTGGCCATCTCGACGAGAAGATCGATCTGGACCGCGTGGGCGAGGATGTCGAGGCGGCCGTGGCCGAGGGCGCCCAGCACGTGGTGGTGATGGTGCACTGGGGCTTCGAGTACGAGTACTACGCCGATCCCCACTTCATGGTGCTGGGTCGCAAGTTGCTCGCCGAGGGGGCGGACATCGTCATCGGCACTGGCCCCCACGTGCCCGAGCCCCCGGAGTGGTGCGCGATCAACATCCCGGCTGCGGTGCCCGGCGTCGGTCAGTGCGCGCTCAAGTCCAGGGATGGCGAGGCCCGCTTCGGCGCGATCCTCTACAGCCTTGGCAACTTCGGCACGGTGATGCCCACGGTTCAGGCCCAGACGGGCTTGGTGGCAACCGTCTCTCTGTACCCCGGCTTCGGCGTGTCAGGCATCGGCTGGGAGGCGGTCTCCAGCGTCAGCCAGGTCGAGGGCGAGAAGCTTTTCCCGCTCGAGTCACTGGTCGAAGAGGGCAACGAATACGAGGCCGAAGAGGTGCGGTTGAACCAACACCTCGGGACGGCCTGGAAACGTTAGCTGCCCCTGACGAGAGGCTTTTTAGAGGCCGAGCGCCTCTTTCTTGGCCTCTGCTGTGGGCAGGGCGTCTTCTTGCTCGGTGATGTTGACCACGTCGTCGTCTTCGCAGCGATCGGCGTTGATCTTCTCCCACTTCTCCATCTCGTCCGGCATGTCGTCGGTGCTGAAGATGGCTTCGACGGGGCAGGCGGGCTCGCAGGCTCCGCAGTCGATGCACTCTTCGGGATGGATGTAGAGCATCTTGGCGTCGGCGTAGAAACAGTCGACAGGGCAGACTTCAACACAGTCCGTGAACCGGCAGTCCATGCAGTTTTCCGTCACGATGTACGGCATTGGTCACCTCAATTGAGATTTGGGTCGGCGAACATAACACCGGCGCGGCGAGAGTAGAGACCCGTAATCTGACCCACTCTGCCGCGTTTCCGTTCCCCCTTGCCAGCATGCCGGTCCATTCTGGGCAGTTCGTTGGCGCAATCAGCCTGCCGCCTCGATCCGGAGCCAGATTCTCGACAAAAGATCAGCCTTGGTCAGTGATCGTCCCCGTCGCACGTTGTCGCATTCCTGTGCTCCACGGCATCCACCCAGGCCGTCGCCTCCCGCCGACTCCGCAGCCACACGAGCCGCCCAGAGTAGGCCTCGAGCTTTGCGAGTAGCGGTGGGCGGCTCATCCGCTCAAACTGCCATAGATAGCGTAGGAACTCCCAGTTCAGCCTCTCTGGACATCCCGGGCTCATCTCTTCCCGGACTTCTCCGTGGTGGCGGGTGGATCTCCACAGTGCGCTTGAAAGGTACACCCGCCGTTGCAGATCGACCAGGACTACCAACTGCGCCCGCTTCAGCCTCGTCTCGAGAGTGCCCGCGAAGTTGCCGTCCATTACCCAGCGGTCTCCGGCGATCAGCTCAGCCACCCTCGCGGCCCACGGCTCGGGCGCCGTCTCCTTCCAGCCAGGGTTCCAGTACTCGGCGTCCAGGCTGATCAGTGGCAGTCCGTAGATCGCCGAGAGTCTTCGAGAGATGGTTGTCTTCCCCGCGCCACCAGCACCCAGGACGAGGATGCGGCTCAGGGGCTCTTCTTGCTGCACACTGCTGTGGTGTCAGAGAGGGCGCAGTAGTAGGTGCCCCAGTTCAGCGGGTTGTACTTCGCGGGCACGCCACCCTTGAAGTAGAGCGTGCACGCTTCTTTGGGAACATTGTAGAAAGAGGCAGTATTTACCTTGATGCTCGCCCGCTCCCGGTGCCCGTTGGGGCACTTCAGCTCCAGGGTGGTGGACTCGGGAAGACCCGTGGTGACCACGTTCAGGCGGCCGTCGGCATCTTCGATCTCGAGGTGCTGGACGTCTTCCTGGGTGCATCCGTCGAGGCCGCAGGTCCACTCGCCGGGACCCGAGATCGTGCCCGACTTGCGCACGAAGTCGACGGTGCAGGCACCTGGTGGAACCTCGGAGAAGTCGGCCCTTCCAGCCCTGACGATGGCCTTCATGGTGTTTCCGCCCCCACAATCGAGGACGACTGCGAGGACCTGCTTGTCGGTCACCGTGATGGACAGAGGCGCGGCGGCCTGGGCAGTGGCGCTCAGGAGGAGGGTGGCGAGAAGGGACACGATGACTCCGGATCTAGGGATGTGATTATGAGGCCCAGCTGCAGATGGGGCAATCCGCTTGTTCGTGAGACCGGGCGGGACAGTGTTCCCGGCCAAAGAAGATGATCTGCAGATGCAGTCTGTTCCAGTCCTCGGGTTTGTAGAGCTTCTTCAGATCTTCTTCGACTCCTTTGACGTTTTTGGCCTTCGAAAGCTTCCATCTGCGCGCCAATCGGAAGATGTGTGTGTCCACTGGAAAGGCCGGATGCCCGAAACCCTGGGCCATGACCACCGAGGCCGTCTTGTGGCCCACACCAGGGAGCGCCTCTAGATCGGCGAAGTTGTCGGGAACCACGCTGTTGTGTCGGTCGCGGAGGAGAATGGAGAGCGCCTTGATGTTCTTGGCCTTGGTCGGAGACAGTCCGCAGGGTCGGATGATCGCGCGGATGGTCTCCTCGCTCTGACTGGCCATGGCGGCTGGGGTGCTCGCGAGATCAAAGAGGGCGGGCGTCACCTTGTTCACACGCACATCGGTGCACTGGGCCGACAGGAGCACCGCCACGAGCAGGGTGTAGGTGTCGGTGTGATCGAGGGGGATCGGTGGAGCCGGGTAAAGCTCGGTAAGGATCCCCTGGACGCGCCGGGCTCGTTCCATCTTTCTCATGGCGGCGACGTAACATGCACACGAGCCCAGATGGCCGTCCGCTCTCGGTCTGTTGTTTCCCGCCAAGTCCCTGGGAGGCGACCTCGGAACGAGGTAGTGGGGCACCCTACTGGAGCATAGATGCTGACCATCTGCACCTTCTTGGCCGTCGCCTTCGCCGCCGACGACTTCGAGACCAAGGCCGCTGTCCACACCCTCCCCAATGGGCTTACGGTCATCCTCGAGGAGAGCCATCGCACGGACACTATCGCGCTTCACATCGCGTTTGGCGTCGGGTCGCGGGACGAGCGAGAGGGTGAGAAGGGCTGTGCACACCTCTTCGAACACCTGATGTTCGAGGGTTCGGCGAACGTGCCCACCGACCAGTTCGACGCCTGGCTCACCCAGGCTGGGGGCGCGAACAATGCGTGGACGAGCGAGGACACGACGGCCTATCACATGACCTTCCCGTCCGGTGCGCTGGATCTGGCGTTGTTCCTGGAATCTGACCGCCTTGGAATGCTGGACGCCGGTCTGGTGGAGGACAACGTCGCCAACCAGATCCTGGTGGTCCTCCAAGAGCGCAACGAGGGCTATGCCGATCCCAACGGCCGAGACTGGGACGCGATGAATCGGCTCACCTGGCCCGACGACCACCCGTACAACACGCCGGTGATCGGCACGGTGGCCGACGTCGAGGGGTTTGCCATCGACAAGGTTCGCGACTTTTGGGAGCGCCACTACCGAACACAGAACGCGGTCCTCAGTCTGGTCGGCAACTTCGAAGAAGCCGAAGCCCTGGAACGCATAGCTTTCTGGTTCAGCGACATCGAGGACAAGGGCGAGCCTGAGCCTCGGGTCACCGGCCATCCCGCGCAGATGCCGACGACCAACAAACACGGGTTCGTCGCCGACGAGGTCGAAGAGAGGACGATCTATCAGGTCTATCCGACCGTTCCCATCGGGCACGATGACGAGCCGGCTCTCCAGATCCTCGCCTTCGTCCTGTCCAATGGGCGGGGGTCGCGCCTCGACGACAAGATGTACTACACGTCGAGCATTGCCTCGGATAATGGCGCTTTTTACTACGGAATGGACATTGGCGGGCAGTTCATCGTCTATGGTGGCGACCACAAGACGGGGGTCAAGAAGCTCGACAAGGTGATGTCCAAGGTCATTGCCGAGCTTCAGGATCGTCCCCCCTCCCAGGGAGAGCTGGACCGGGCCAAGCGCGCCATCCGTTCCAACGTTCTCAACAGGATGGAGTACTCCGCGCACCGCGCCGAGCTGTTGGTGGATTGCTACCGGCAGACCGGCGATGCGAACTGTCTCGTCTCCGAGTTCGCCCGCTACGAGGCGGTGACCTCCGAAGATGTGGTTCGGGTGGCAGCGACCTATCTGACCGAGGAGCACAAGCAGCTGCTCTCCATTGTACCCACGGACAAAGGCGGGGAATATCCCAACTCCGTCAAGGTGGAACTGCCATGATCGCGCTCTTGTTGTTCACCGCTGTCGCACTGTCCGCGGACTCAGAGCCCCTAGACGGACTGACCGCCGCCGCCACTCCCGAAGAGGCCGAGGCGGCCGCAGTGCCGGATCGGTCCGCGCCGCCGGTGATCACGCCTCCGATTCGCCTGGAGCTTCAGGAGCCCGAGGTGCACGAGCTCGCGCCCGGAGTGACCGTGAAGCTGGTCACTGTTCCCGATGTGCGCTCGGTCGAGATCAGCGTCATCCTGCACCGCGGTAGCCACGATCTGGTGGGGGGGCCGAACGAGGTCACCTCCGCCCTGAGCAGTCAGCTCGACGTAGCCACCCTCGAACACGATGCCGACTCACTCTCCATCGCCAAGGATCTCCACGAGATCAGGGTTTGGGGCTGGCTTGGCCACCATCAGGGTGCCGTCGAACTGGAGTGCCCGAAAGACGAGCTGGCGCTGGGCGTCGAGCTTTTGGGCGAGGTACTCCTGACACCAGCCTTTCCCAAGGCAGATCTGAAGCGGGCGCAGCGCTTTCGCAAGCTGTTCTACGAGGTCGATGGCCCGGCCAACCTCAATGCGGCCACCCACTCTGCGATGTCCTATGCGTGGAACCCCGCCGACCATCCCTATGGTGCAAGGCCGGTTGTCAAGGACATCTCCAAGGTCAAGAACAAGGCCCTGTTCGCGCTGCACAAGGAGTGGCTCGCGGTGTCCCCGGTGACTGTGCTGGTCGTCGGCGACGTGACCTATGGCAACGTGGAGCCCCTCCTGAAGGCCGCGCTCGATGGGATCGGCGTCGCGGGAGAGCAGAACCCAGATCTGCCGATCGAGGCGCCCACTGGGCTTCGGGTGATCGGCGTCGAAGCACCCGGCGAGAAGCAGGCGAAGATCTCCCTGCGGACCGCAGCGCCGATACGACTGGCCTCCGATCGCGTCGCCGCAGAGATGACTAACTGGGCCTTGGGAGGGCACTTCCTGTCGCGCTTGAACCGCAATCTGCGCGAGGACAAAGGCTTCACCTACGGCTCGCGCTCCAGATACTTCACCGATGATACTCGGGGATCTATTACGATTTCCGTGGATGTGAAGGCCAAGAACGTCGAGGCGACCATCACCGAGATCCAAGGGGAGCTCGATGCGCTCGTCGCCGAGGGCGTCACCGAGGACGAGCTAGGAGCGTCTGCCCTCGAAGACATCAGCTGGTGGAACGAGGCGCTGGAGTCCGCTAGCACTGCGGGCTCCTTCTACGGCAGCCTCGTGGACGACGGAGAATCGGTTGCCGACGTTCGCGCCCGCGGAGACGCGGCACTCGAGGTGTCGAACGAGGACACCGTACAGGTCGCCAAGACCTGGTTGGCCAAGGATCAAACTCGTGTCTGGGTCATCGGCGGCGACCGCGACACGATCGGGCCGCAGCTCGCCGCTCTCGGCTTCGAAGTCGAGTGGGTGAGTGCAGAAGACGCGATTCTTGGGACCTTTTGACGCGGCGGGCTGCGCCTTCGGTACGACATGAGATAGAGTCGCGGCGCCTGGGAAGAGGGGGCGTGCGATGAGCACCGAAGAAGACGATCTCTATGACGACGACATCCCAGAATCTGGTGGCATCGCCGCGGTTCTCCTGCCATTCGCGACCGCGATTGCCTCGCTGGTCCTCGGCGTTGTGGTCGGTTTGCTGCTTGGTTTCCTCCTCAAGCCTGCACAACAGGTCGAGATCCAGGTTCCCCGGGAGCTGACCCAGGCCGAGCTCGAAGCGGCCTGTGCACCCGCCGTCGCCGAGAAGGCCAAGGACCTCGAGCAGGCACAGGAAAAGGTCACTATGCTCGCAACCGAGGTCACCACGAAGGAGGCCAAGGTCGCCGAGCTCGAGGCCGAGATGACCAAGCGCAGCGAGCGGGGCCGCGCCTTGGTCCTCGAGCTCGAGAGGGCCAAGAAGGAGCTAGTGGAAGTAAAGGCCGCCCTCGTCATCGCCGAGGAAGAGAAAGCCCAGCTCGTCGAAGAGCTGACCTTCACCGAAGCCAAGCTCGAAGAGACCGAAGAGGCGCTCGTGGAGCAGATCGAGCTCACCGATCTCGCCAAGGAAGACGCGCTCACGAACAAGTGGTATCGCTTCATCAACGACGCACAGCTGGAGATCTGCGAGAAGGGCAATCGCAAGAAGCTGGGTCGGTGCCGAGAGGGCGTGCAAGACCACCTGATGGACGGCGCCATTCGCGACAAGTTCGCCCACTGTGTGCGCTCGGCTCAGGCGACGCCGACGGTCCTGTTGATGGAAAAGGGCGAGATCATGCCGCAGTTCGCCCATTACATCGATCAAGAAGACAAGATCACCAAGGACTGGTACATCTTGCTCTGCGATCCGACGCTTCCCGAGGCCGAGGGTTTCCTGAACGAGGAACACCTGCCGGCTACTGACGGCAGCGAGCTCGACGACCTCGAATAGGCTCCATTTGCCGGGCGCATCGGGGTAGATGTCTCCAGATTCCGGAGATGATCGACCCACCGGGACGTCGACGCCACGCGAAGCGAACGTTGAGGACCGGCTTCTCTCAACTGGCGTACCCATGTGTTCGACTCCGGACCTGACCTACGACCCGGCGTTGTAACGCTCATAGGCCTGTTTCCAGGTCGGGGACATCTCGGTGTCGTCGACGGGACGGCCGACCTCTCGCTGGAATCCACCGCAGCGACTGCAGAAGATCTCGAGCAGATCGAACATGTCGTCGTCGTCGTTCGGGAGCTCGGGCCGGCCAACTCCGAACCCGAAAACGCGGTCGATGCCAGCTGCCGGACCGCACGGGTAGTATCCTCCCGAACCCAGGCCCATTCCACAGTTCTCGGCGACCCAACAAGCGTTTCGTTTGTCGGTGAACCGATAGGCGCGGCGATCCATGGGCGCGCGATTGAAGGGCACGAAGTGGTCGAAACCCTCGGACTTCTCGGAGTTGTCGACGCCAAGCCAGTCTGGCAGTGATGCCAGCGTGCGCTTCACCCGGCTCCCCGTTCCGTTGGTGGCCAGCTCGATGACGGTCTCTCCGGACCACAGCCAGTAGACGTGCAGCAGATCGAGGACTTGGTCGAACCTGGGGTGTAGAGTGGGTTCTCCACCGAGGAGGCGGATCCTCTCCCAGCGTTTCCCCCGCGCTCGGGAGGCGTCCAGGAAGCGCTGGATCGCAGCGAGCGAGAGGTGTTCGTCGGTGGGCGCTTGGGGACAGGACCGGTTGCAGTGAGCGCAGGTCAGGTTGCACAGCCAGGTGATGTCGAGCTCGATCTGGCTGCGGCTGCGGCGATACTGGGGACCGGCAACGGCGGTGATGGGGCGCTGGACCCTGATGTAGTCCAGCCATCCACGGACCCGTCGCTTTGCGGCCCTCAGGGTCGAGACAGCACTGGACATCGGTCAGATGGTCTTGATGATCACATCGCCGACGCCGAGGCGGAGCTGGCGAGTCGAGACCCTGCGCTCGACGATGCCCGCGGAGCCCTCGATACCGGCGGCGGAAACCTGTTTTCTGGCGCGGAACACAAACAGGTTCAGCTTGGCGTCGTCCACCCCCAGCATGCGACAGAGGTCGTCTTGGTACAGCCATCCATGGGATGCGTCGGGCAGCGTCTTTTGGTCGGAGTCCTTGATTCGAGCCCGTGCCAAGAGCAGGAGAGTGTAGTTGTGGGCGCGGGCTTTGAGGTCGATGCGTTCGCCCATGCCGCTGGCGACGAGCTCGACGTGCTCTTCGTCTCGGCTGACGCTGAACTCCAGGGTCATCATCTCCAGGGTTGGACGCATGACGCGAGATACCGTTCCGGCGGTGGTCGCAGGCAGATAGAGCCGCCAGACCTTGCCTCCGGCCTCGACGATTTCCAGATCGTGCACGACTCGCGACTCTGCGGGACCCTCGGCCTGCCAGGCGCCGTCGATGTCGGCGAAGATCGTCAGGATCGGATCATCGGGTCCGGGGAGAACCAACAGTGAATCCTCTGCTTGTGCCCACGTGCCGCTGAGGAGGGCACGAGCGGCCGGATCCGGCGGGTCTGCGGTCTCGATTTTCCACGGGTCTCGACCTCCAAAGGCCACACTCTGTCCAGCGGCGAGGATGAAGCTCTTGCCCGGCGGGAGTCGATTTCCATCAATGAAGGTGCCATTGCGGCTGGCCAGATCCCTGATCTTCCAGCCGCTTCCATCCCAGAACAAGGAGGCGTGTTCGCCGGAGATGTCTTCGCCGGGAATGTGCAGGTCGGCACTCAGAGCGCGTCCGACGACCGTTCTTGTGCCCAGGACGCGCCGTTCCTGACTGGTTTCGTGGCGGAGGATCAACATGCGCGGCAGTGTACTTCATCACTTCGTGCAGGCGAAGAAACCAGCCTTGCAGTTGATTTGGGCGCTTTCCCCGGGGGCTATCGTCACCTTTCCCGCTGGGTTCATGCCCATTCCACTATTCGGAAAGATCGCTTCGATCGTGTACTTTCCGGGGGGGATCTCTCCTGGGCCGTAGCGCTTGTCGCCACTCACCAGCTCGACGGTCTCTGCGGCCCCGGTGACCGAAAAGCGGGTGATGACCTTGGGTGGTTGGGGCGCCACAGCTTTAGGGACCGGGACCTCGATTGGTTCTGGCGGAGCTGGCTCTGGCGGATCTGGCTGGGGCGGCTCAGGCTGCGGCTCAGGCTGGGGCGGATCTGGGGCCGGAGGCGTGGGGGTCGCGATCGTCACCGGTGCCAGCAAGGGCGGCGGATCGGGCTGGAGGAGGAACCACATTCCCGCGGCGAGGCTGGCAACCAGCAGGACAGACATCGCGCTCGCCATGCCCGCGACGATGGCGCGCCCCGATGACTGGGTTGGCGGCAACGTCGCGCCACCCGCTGGCGGCGGTGTTCCGATCAGGGCGTCGGCGGTGGGTTCGGACAGGATGAGGCCGTCGAGCTCTCCGTCGATGGGATTTGGCGGGAACCAGGTCCGGTTCCGGGACCACTTGCGCAGGCCAGACGACGGCAACTGCTCGGCCACGGCCTCCAGTCGGGCGCCGATCTCGGTCAGCTCCGGGCGATCGCTCGGCTCATAAGCCAGCATCTCGCGGATTAAATCCTTGACGATCGATTTGGCCTTCAGGTCCGCCATGGCGGCGTCGACCAGCTCGTCGTGGCGGGTCTCGCTGTGGGCGTAGGTGAGGTGACGGCGGATCGTCATGTCCTTGAAGAGTCCATGTCCGCTCAACGCTTCGAGCAGTGAGCACCCCAGCGCATAGATGTCGGCTGGGGTTCCATTGGGTCGCTGCGCCATTCGCTCCGGGGCCATGTAGTCGAAGCTGCCGATGAGGGTCTGCGTGCGCGTGCGAGCCTCGCGATCCATGGCGTCAGACCTGGCAATACCGAAGTCGAGTAGCTTCACCTCTCCGTGCTGCCCCAGGCGAATATTCGACGGTTTGATGTCTCGATGCACCAGCTGCAGCGGCTCTCCGTCTGGCGACGGTGTGGTCCATGCGGCGTCGAGGGCATCGACGATCCGGGCTGCTGCCTCGAGTGCGGCGCGAGCGGGGATATCTCCAGCACAGTCGGAGAGATCGGCGCCGGGAATGTACTCGGTGACGAGAGCGACCCGCCCTCCGAGCTCGATCAAGTCGAAGATCTGTAGGATGTGGGGGTGGTTGAGGCTTCCGAGCAGGCGGGCCTCGTCGCGGAGCCGGCTCACGGCCTGGCTGTTGGGATCGACGTCCTTGCGCAGGACCTTTACCGCGACCTTGGACTCGACCACATCGCTGGAGCGCATGGTCGCCAGATAGACCTCGCCAAAGGATCCGCGGCCGAGGCAGTGTAGGAACTCGAAGGTCCTACCCGCAGCCAGGGGTTGTTCGTGGGTCGTCTCGTCCATGAAACCCCAGTCTATTGCAATGCAGGGTCGGTCCGCGCGTACTCTCAACACCCATGAGACGCCATCGCGACCGGAACAGAAAGATTCGTCAGGTGCCCGGGATGACTACCGAGGGGGACATCGGTGGCGTCCTCCTCACCTTCAAGCAGTACCCGTTCCGCGTCTATCTGCTGGTTCTGCTGGCGCTGATGGCTGTCGGCGGAGTGTGGATGGGCGTCAACTTCGGCTTCTTGGTCGTGGCGGGCATGCTGCTCGGTGGCGGGAGCTTCATGGCTAGTACCTTGGATATCGAGATCAAGCCTGCCCGGGCCCGCCTGAGCGGCTGGACTGGGAGGGTGCCGCTGCCGGCGTCGGTGGAACTCGAGTACCCGGTTCGAGTGACCTGGAAGCGCTTCTACTTTGCCAAGGGCAGCAATCGCGGCGAGCGCCTGCGTACCTGGCGGGTGATCTTCGAGAGCGGTGGCACCGAACACCAGGTCGACGGCGTGCAATGCACCGAAGAGGAACTCTACGAGATCGAACGGCAGCTGGCGCGCGTCAGTCGTCTCCTCGAGGATCGCCAGGGCCTCGGTGAGCTGGAGATTCCGGTGGAGCTGCGGGAAGTCGTCCGCGTCAGTGAGGATGGCCGTTAGATAGCTGCGCCCATGGCGTCCACCGATCCCATCGCCGCCAGCCTGCGCCGTCAGCAGGCAGTCAGCGCGTTCTTGCCTCTGTTCTTTGTGTCCGGTGCGACGTCGCTGGTCTACCAGACGGTGTGGGCGCGGCAGCTGCACCTGGTCTTCGGGACGTCGACCTTCGCGATTGCTACCGTCCTTACTGCATTCATGGGCGGGCTGGCCATCGGTGGGCTGGTCATGGCGCGATTTGCAGACGGCGTTCGACGGCCGCTGGTGGTGTACGGGGCTCTCGAGTGCGCAATCGGCGCCTATGCGGTGGTCTTTCCGGCGATCCTTACTCTGCTCACGCCCGTGTATCTCGCCGTAGCCCGGGACTGGCAGCCAGGGCCGGTGGGATTCGCGGTCGCACAGCTGGCTCTCGTCGGAACCGCGCTCGTCGTCCCTACCGCGCTCATGGGGGCAACTCTGCCTCTGCTGGCTCGTTTTGCGACCGATCGACTCGGTGCCGCCGGAGATCGCGTCGGCACCCTGTACAGCGTGAACACCGCCGGGGCCGTCTTTGGCACCTGGGTCGCCGGCTTCGTGCTCCTGCCGTGGCTGGGGCTGTGGACCACGACACTCCTGGCGGCTGGTTCCAACGTTGTCCTCGGACTTGCAGCCTTCTCACTGGCTTTCTGGATGGGCCATGCCGGGGTCCCACCGGTCACCGAAGACGTGGAGCCCGCAGAGCCTCTCCTCGTAGCGGTCGCCGTCGCCATGGCTCTCGCCGGCTTTGCTTCCTTGGTCTACGAGGTCGCCTGGACCCGCGTGCTCGGCCTCCTCATCGGTCCGACCGTTTACGCATTCTCGGTGATGTTGCTGGCTTTTTTGGTAGGGATTGCCATCGGCGGGAAGCTGGGAGGGCCGGCGGCTGATCGGGTGTTCGCGAAGCGTGGCACAGCCGGGGTCCTGGAGCTGCTGGCCGCCGTAGAGCTCGGGGTCGCTGGGCTTTCCTGGCTGTTGATGTACCTCTACCCGGAGCTCCCCTTCTGGTACGTATGGCTCTTCGACTGGCTGGGGGTCGCGTCCCGCCCAGGCTTGATGTGGGGGATCGGGACGCTGATCTCCGGCCTGGTGATGACCCCGCCGGCGATCCTGATGGGGTTTGCTTTCCCGGTTGCGGTGCGGCTGTGCGTGCGTGGAGATGGTCTGGGTGGGCCAGTGGGGCTGATCTACGGCGCAAACACCCTGGGCGGCGTGCTCGGGGCTGGCCTCGCTGGGTTTGTGCTGCTCCCGTGGCTGGAGGTCGCCGGCACGCTGTACATCGCCGAGCTCGCAAACATCGCGGCGGCCCTCGGACTGGTGGCGTTGGCCGGCCGGAGGCGGAGCGGTGCCGTCCTCGTCGTCTTGGCGTTGATGCTCGCGCTGATCGGCCGGAAGGGCCCGTGGGACAAGCACATCATGACCGCGGGTCTGCACCACTACGTGAGCCACTTCAAGGACCATTCGCGTGAGGGAATCCAGCATTTCAGCGTGGATTCCTATGAGCTGCTCTACTACCGGGAGGGCCTCTCCTCGGTGGTCACCGTCGGTCGCACCTCGGACTCGGAGTCCCTCTGGCTCGCCAACAACGGCAAGGTCGACGCGTCTGCGAAGGGGGACGGGCCCACCCAGGTCCTGTGTGGACTGCTCGCCATGCAGTTCGTCGACACCCCGAAGACAGCGGCGGTTGTCGGCCTCGCCAGTGGGGTAACGGCTGGTGTCATCGCGCTGTCCCCAGCGGTCGAGCGCCTGGACATCGTCGAGATCGAGCCGGCTCTGGTCGAGGCCTCGGAGTTCTTCCTCGAGCAGAACCACGGTGTCCTGCACGATCCGCGCACCCGAGTGGTCGCCAACGACGCACGCAACCACTTCCTCCTCATCGATCCCGAGACCTACGATCTCGTGGCGAGCGAGCCCAGCAATCCGTGGATCAGCGGCGTCGCCAACCTCTTCACCAGGGAGTTCTTCGTGCTCGGCCGCAGTCGCCTCAAGCCGGGAGGCGTTTGGGCGCAGTGGTTGCCGACCTACGGCCTCGGAGATGGCGAGTTGAGGACGTTGATCGTCACCTTTGCCGACGTGTTTCCCCACGTGCTGGTGTACGCGACCATCGACAACTCGGATGTGGTGCTCCTGGGCTCGGATCGGCCTCTGTCACCCACGCTCGAGGCGTCGCAGCGGATCTTCGAGAATCCGAAGCTGGCGATGGAACTGCGAAATGTCGATGTGGAGGACCCGATCGTGCTGGCGTCTCGTTTCATGTTCGACGAGACTGCAGTCGCCGGGATGCGCGAGGGTGTGACGCTGAACACCGACGACAACATGCGGATCGAGTACATCGCGCCGCTGAAGATCCACGCCAATACTACTCCAGAGAACATGAGGTTCTTGGCGAAGTATGCTCGACTGCCCTGGGCGCCCGGTACCGCCGATGCGCTGCAGCTGGCCGATCTCGCCAACTCCTATGCGGAGTCCGACGACGCGGCGCGGACCGAGGCGGCCTTCCGAGCTGCTGCTGCCCTGCTCGCGCCCGGAGATCCGCTTCGGGAGGAGTGGCTTCGGAACGCGCGGGCCGTCGCTCCGAAGGATTGACTGCGCATCCCCCGCTACCCGCGACGGCGCATCACCGCCAGAAGCCCGAACAGACCCAACCACCCGACCGACCCACCGCCGGTAGCGCAGCCACATCCGCCGGTATCCTCGACCTGCGACGGGTGCTGGAAGAGACCCTTGCCGATCTCCACCGGAATCTCGAGCTCGGTGGAGGCCATGTCTCCGGTCCGTTCGTAGTCCGGGTTTCCGTTGTCCCAGACCCGGACCGTGAAGGCGTCGGCGCCGACCACGCCGTCGTCTGCGGTGTACCCGACGATCCCGTCTGCATCGATGTACACGGTGCCGTGGCTCGGCTCGATGGCGATCTCGTACTGTGCTTGAGAGGCGTCTCCGTCGGGGTCATCGACGATCACCTGGGTGTAGCCGGTCTTTCCGGGCTTGGTGAAGATCGAGTCGGCGTTCACCTCGGGGGCCTCGTTGCAGGAGTAGAGGTCGAGCTCGACGTTCGTCGTGTTCTCGATCCAGTTCAGGAAGGCATCGGGTCGTGTGTAGATTCCGCCGTCCCGGCACGGATAGGCCTGGCTCGCACCCATGTAGGAGCGCGAGGTCACGCCGACGAGGAAGTCGCCCTCGGGCGTGAGCAGGTACAGGGGACCGCCGGAGTCACCAAAGCAGGCGTCGACCTCGTTTCCGCCAGCGCCGATCTCGCCGCCGGGGCGCTGGGAGGGGTCGCAGCCCGTCGCGATTCCGTCGATCATGTCGTCGCCGCAGGCCTTGGTCTGGACCTGAGTCGTGCCGTGGTTGAGCTTGGCGTTGAAGTCGTTGCCTCTCTCGGTGGTCGAGCCGTAGCCAACGACCTCTACGTCGGCGTTGTTCTTCAGATATCGGTCGAGGATGCACTCGTACGCCAGCTGTGCGGGAGCCTGCTTGGCTGGCTTCTTGAGCTTGAGGACGGCGATGTCGGCGCCCCAACCCAGATAGGCGGGGCTGGTCGTCTCGGACACGACCTCGATGAGCTCGTCACCGGGGTATTCGTTGATCCAATCCGAAGCCCCGATGATCACCTCTCGGATGCCTCCGGCGCAGTGAGCGGCCGTGACGACGACCTTGGGGTGGATGAGCGTTCCGGTGCAGATCACGTAGCCACCGCTGATGATCCCGACGGTGGTGTTCCATCGCGTGCCCTGGACCTGCTTGCCGCCGACCACGTCGGAGGGTTCGTCGTCCGAAGCGAGCTCGTCGATGATCGAGTCCTCGGCTGGTTTGTCGGCGAGGGCTGGCCCCGTGGAGAGCATCAAGGCGGTAAGGAACATCAGAAACTCCTGTGGATCCTAGCGCCTACGTAGTCGAACACGGTCGAGAATTGTGACAAACCGGCGCAAAACATAGATGCCATAGTTCGTGGGCAGCCGGGGGTTCATTTGCCGCTCAAGACGATTGTGGATGCGGTCGAAGGCGTCGCTGATTCCATCTCCAAGGTCATCTCCAACGCGAATCGCAAGGCGCGAGAGGAGCGACTACGCGTGCAGGCCGAGCTCGAAAGCCATGCTTCCGAAGCGGGTCTCGAGGACACTCGCTGGAAGAGCGGCAGGCTGTACGGGCGAATGTTCGGCGTAGCAGTCAAGTGGTATGAGACGAGCCACAAGCCGAAGAACTCGTCGCGTCAATACTGGGCGCACTCGGAGTCCACCTTCGTTCCGCCCCTCGCCGCGGCCTTCAACGTTCGTACCCCGGGCTTCATGGACCACTTCTCGGCCCTCTTTGGCGGCAAGGCGGTGAAGGGAAAGCTGATGATCCGGGACAATGCGCTCACCCAGTTCATGATGACCGATGACATCCGGGCTGGGCTCGAGGCGCTCCGCAACCTTGGAGGTATCCAGATCGCCACGGGCACACTGAAGGTCACCAAGAGCGGGCGAATGGGACGTTGTGGTCCCTTCCTCGCAAACGGCGTTCAAGTCACGGAGCTGATCGTTGCACGCTGGCGGGAGAGGGTCGCTGGGATCGAGGCCCTCGGCTTCACGCCCACCGACACCGCGGGGGTCTGGGAGGGGCACGTCGACGGGGTTCGGATCCAGGTCGCCGAGACCCGCCGCAAGAAGTCGCTGTACACGACCATCGTGCGGGCCAAACTCATCCGGCCGCTTCCCCAGGACACGTTGATCGTAAAGCTTCGTAAAAAGAAAAAGAAGCCCAAAGGCGCACAACCTCTAGGTGACATGATGCTCGACCGGATGTTGGTGGCGGTCAGCTCTGACATCGGCGCCGTCTCAGCCCGGGTGAACACCGACAGTGCTCGGGCTCCGCTCCTCGAGATCGTGCATGGTCATCTGCACTCCAAGGTCACGGCTACCCACATCGAGCTGCGCCAGACGGGACCGATCGTCGGTGACAGCGGCGTACAGCTGGTCGCAGAACTCCACAACGCCCTCCACTTTTGATAGGGGAGGCCTCCCGCCAGCGCCAAGGCTCAAAATGACCAGCCCGCTTCTCGCCGCAATCCTCCTCTCTTCGATCTCCAACGCCCAGGACGACCCGCTTCTCTGGCTCGAGGAAGTCGAAGGCGATCGCGCAATGGAATGGGTCAAAGCCCGCAATGCGTTGAGTACCGAGGCGCTCTCGGCGGAGGAGGGCTTCGAGGAGACCCGGGGCAAGCTGCTGGAGATCCTCGACTCCGACGAGCGGATCCCCTACGTGCGAAAGCGGGCGGAGCACTACTACAACTACTGGAAGGATGCCGACCATCCCCGCGGGATCTGGCGTCGCACCAGCCTCCAGTCCTTCAAGACCGAGAGCCCCGAGTGGGAGACGGTGCTCGACATCGACGCGCTCAACGAAGAAGAGGGAGAGAACTGGGTCTGGCACGGTGCCCGGTGCCTGCCGCCGGCCCATGCGCGCTGCCTGGTGAGCCTGTCCCGTGGTGGCGCCGACGCCGAAGTGGTGAGGGAGTTCGATATCCCCACCAAGAGCTGGGTAAAGGGCGGCTTTTCGCTGCCAGAGGCCAAGGGATCGGCGTCGTGGATCGATCTGGACACGGTCTATGTAGGGACCGACTTCGGCGAGGGGTCGATGACCGAGAGTGGCTATCCGCGCATCATCAAGGAGTGGGCCAGGGGAACGGAACTGGCCGATGCCGAGGTCATCTATGAAGGCAAGCCCGAGGACATGGGGATTGGCGCCTTTCACGATCACGAGCCCGGCTACGAGCGCGACTTCATCGAGCGCGGCATGACCTTCTACACCAACGAGCTCTATGAGAGAACGAAGAAGGGGCTGGTGAAGGTCGAGAAGCCAGACGGCGCCGAGGCTGCGATCATTCGGGATCGAATCTTCCTGGAGCTTCGCAAGGACTGGCAGATCGCTGGCGGATCGTACAAGGCGGGATCGCTGCTGGTCTCCAACTACAAGAAGTGGATGAAGGGCAAGCGCGAGATCGAGGTCCTCTTCGAGCCGGACGAGAACACGTCGCTGTCGCGATATGCGGCGACCAACAACCACATTCTGCTGACGCTCATCAGCGATGTGCGCAACGAGGTCGTGGTTCTGACGCCTGGCAAAGATGGCTGGCAGCGGTCGAAGCTCACCGGCCTGCCGGCGCTGGGGACCCTCTCGGTGGGGGGGGTCGATCCCGAGGAGAGCGACGACTACTGGCTGCACACCAGCGACTTCCTGACGCCCCCGACCTTGGGGTTGGGCACCGTTGGCGGGGGCGCTCCCGAGGTCCTCAAGCAGCTGCCGGCTCAGTTTGACGCCTCTGGACTCGTGGTCACCCAGCACTTCACGGCTTCGAAAGACGGCACGAAGATCCCGTACTTCCAGGTCAGCAAGAAGGACGTGTCCCCAGACGCTACCACCCCCACGCTCCTGTATGGATATGGCGGCTTCGAGATCTCGATGATGCCCGGCTATCGGGCCATCGTTGGCACGGGCTGGCTCGAGCGCGGCGGCGTCTATGTGCTCGCCAACATCCGCGGCGGCGGCGAGTACGGGCCCCGCTGGCACCAGGCCGCACTACGCGAGAATCGGCATCGCGCCTATGAAGACTTCTCCGCGGTCGCCACCGATCTTGTCGTGCGCGGGGTGACCAGCAGGTCGCGGCTCGGCATCCAGGGAGGGTCGAACGGCGGCCTGCTCATGGGCAACATGCTCACCCTGTACCCCGAGCAGTGGGGAGCGGTTGTCTGCCAGGTTCCGCTGCTTGATATGAAGCGTTACACCAAGCTTCTTGCCGGAGCGTCCTGGGAGGGCGAGTACGGAGATCCCGACAATCCCGACGACTGGGCGTTCATCAAGACCTTCTCGCCCTACCACAACATCGACTCCGAGCAGGAGTACGCGCCGATCCTGTTCACCACCTCGACCCGCGACGACCGCGTGCACCCCGGACACGCGCGAAAGATGGCGGCGGCACTGCTCGAAGTCGACAAGGACGTCCTGTACTACGAGAACATCGAGGGCGGACACGGCGGTGCTGCGAACAACGAGCAGTCCGCGTTCATGTCTTCCCTGGCCTACACCTTCCTGTGGAGCCGGCTCACCCAAGACGAGACTGCGGCAGCGGATGGCGAAGAGGGCGAAGAGACCGAATAGCCAGCTCAAACCCCAGATCTCAAGTCCGAGATCTCAGATCTCAGATCTCAGATCCCAGATCTCAGATCTCAAGTTCCACCAGTCGCCCCTCCGATCCGTTCTCCCAACCCGACGTCAACTCGATCCCGCCTCTCGGTCGCGATCTGTCCCGACCTTTCGACACTGATCCTGCGGGTCCAGGATTTAAAGGGCCGGAGGCCCTTTTCCAGGGGGAGTAGTCGAGGGGGCAGGATGCCCCCTTGACCGGGGGTCTTTAGGGGGCTTGCCCCCTGAACGGACGCTTGCGGCCGCCAAAGGAGCTTTTCCACGCCCCGAACCGCCGATCCCTCCCACCCGCCGACCCGCCGCAGCTCGGATCTGAGAACTGAGATCTGTCGCAAGCGTGAGATCAGGGACTCGAGATCTCAGTCCAGCCCTCCACCCGCGACCATGTCCAGCGGATCGGCGTAGAGAACCGCAGTCCCCCAGGCCGTGAGCTCCTCGAGCTCGATGGCGTCCTCGGTCCAGATCACAGGCCAGGGACGATTCGTGACCCGCGCCACCTGATCTCCCCAAGGCTCAGCGGATAGTGGCGTTCCAACGGGCAGATAGTAGCTCCCTCCGTAGCCCCATCCGCACCCTCCTCCGCAGCTGATGCAGCCTCCCTTCCCGAACCCACCCACGATCGGTCCGGGCCGCAGAACCCAGCCGCGCACTTCCCAGCCATCGGCGTCGATGATGACCTCGATGTGGCCGTCCTCCTCGGCACCGGTCCCGTATGCGCTCACCCACTGGGCGTCCGGATAGTCCTCGGTGAAAGGTTGGATCCAAGCAAAGGCGTCGCCAAAGGGCCGATAAAGGATCTCGGCCTCGCCCGGCAGCTCGTAGCGCTCACCGCTGCGTCGGGGCCGGATCGCCGGCTGGATTGGCAGGGTCCACCACTGGTCGACTGCCTCGTCGGGAAGCCAGGTCTCGACGATGATCGTCTCGTTCTCCCCGCGGAACAGAAAGCCGCCACGATCGTCATCGGGTTCGACATCGAGGCCGGCGGGCAGGAGCACCCCGGAGGTGCCGCCCTCGGGCCCGATGGTGGAGAAGGTCGGCTTCCAGATCACGTCCTGCAGGTCGTAGCGCGGCAGGTAGACCAGCATCTGGATGCGGCCGGTGTCGTGGACCACGCGGATGTCTCGGCCGGGATCCACGACGACGAGATCGCGCCGGATCGGACTGCCTTCGCCGGCAAAGACCGGCATGCCCGGTGCGAAGCGCGCGTCACCTTGTACGGCGACGCGGGCGCGGTCCGGGAACTGCTCCGCGGCGTCGTCGACGAGGAAGTACGAGGCGTCCCCGACCTCCTGCATCCAGGCCTCTTCTTCGGTACATCCAACCAGCAACGCGGCGACGATGATCCATCTCATGGAACCCTCTGGCTAGATGGACCTCGGCGGCCGGTTTCGGTTCGTGAGGAAGCCTCCGTCGGCTCGGAGTGCCGGCCGACCGCCATGGCCCACCCGGAACCTGTCGCAGGCCGATACGCCAAGTTCACCGCAGAGGTTCGCCAAGGTTCGCAGAGATCATGTCGCCGTTTTCCGGGCGGAGCGCAGGGGCTGTGCTCAGGGAAGTTGTCGACGAGTCGCCCCAGAAGGCGCTTCGACAGCTCGCTCAGGGTGGCCTCATCGATCCCTCTCCCGGCTCTGCATACCATTGCGTACCTCCGCGGTGGAGATCGGCCGTTCGCGCCACCATAGGCGTCGGACCACTACGGCCTGGTGGACTCGAGCTCACACTGGCTGGCCCACGGTGCTTGGCTCGACCTTCGATCCGGTGGACTTGGCGGCGTACGCGGCTGGCCTCCTGCCGGCCGCTGCAGCAGAGCGATGGACGGCGGCGTCTCTGGAGGCACTCGAGGGTCGGGCGCGCGATCGGTGTGTCGAGCTGGAGGCGGCTGGCGCACTTTGCACCGGCCGTCGTTTTCAAAACACACGGCCCATTGAGTTCAAGCGTTTGCATCAGGCGCCTGTTTTCGAAAGCGGTGCCATGTTGGGTTTGCAACAGCCGCCTGATTTTGAGAGCGGTGGCATGTGGAACGTCTCAGGTACCGTCGATCTGGCGGAGCGGTGCCCGGTTGAGTTTGTTTCGGCCGCCTGTCTCGAGATCGACGGGGGTGTGGTGTGTCTCACCATGGTTCACCGACCGTTTCCGGCGACCACTGCGAGCTGGCGGGACGGTCAGGGCGAGCGCCCCTGTCCACGAGGAGCGTCGCGGCGATGCGGCGGGGCATCGGGACGGACGGAGATCCGAATGCAGTCGTTGGGGCTGCTCTCGAGAGTCCTGGGCCTGCTGCACGTCGGGGTCGAGGGTAGCGAAGACGGGCCAGCCCGTGAGTTCCTACCTGTCGATCCAGCCTACGCCACGTTCGCCAGGCAAACGGCCTCCCAGATGTCCGGGGTCTCCATCGACGGGCGCGACCAGGAGGAGGGGAAGATCGGATTCACTGCCGAGAATGAAAAGATCGTCGTGGAGGGATGGATCCCGGAGGAGGCGGTCGATCAGTGGTGGACGGTTCCCTTCGAGCCGGCGGTCGGGACCAAGACCGAGGGGCGCTACCTGAATTTGCCCGGGGACGTCGAGGTCCTCGATGGACCTGATGGGGAGGCGTTCGCCTGGACCAAGAGGTATGAGCCAGACGCTCCCGACGCCCGATGGATCGGTGCACACCTGACCAGGTGGGAGGAGGGCGGGCGCTCATCGACGCGGACGGGTGGGTCGTCCGCGGCTGGATCCCGCGGTTGGAAGCGTCGAATCGCGGGTGGGGGAGGGTGGTGGGGCCAGCGACATCTTGCTGGCCGTGGACCAAGCCTGACTACGTCCTGCGCCCGGGAGCGCCCTTGTATGCGGAGCCGGGCGGCGAGCAGATCGGTCGGGTGGTTGGCTGGAACGGCTTAGCGGTGTCGTGGACGGACGACTTCGTGGAGGTCGAGGAGCTGACGCCCTGGGGAATGGCGACGCTGTGGGGGGATCCCGCCGACATCGTGCTTTGGGATGACCTGCGCGGGCATAGGTGACGGTTGGGTCCAGTGCGCCCTGGATCGGCCTGCGAACGGAGCGGGCAGGTTGACTGCCACCCGGATCGACAGGCCCGCCGAAGTCGACGTCCGACCGGATCGTCGAGGCGGTCGCTAGGGAACGAAGAAGTGGTTCACGCTGATAGACGGGTTCGCCCCCGACGGCGGCGTGTGGGGATAGATGGTGCGGCTCCTCGAACAGTAGGCCTCCAGACGCTGATATCCCGCCCGCTCCGCGCACTCTGCCCAGCTCGCCGGAAGCGGTCGGCCGAGGCGGCTCGGAGGCCCCGGGGTCGCAGGTCGCAGGCCCTGGCCGCTTCGCTGGTGCACGTACCGAAATCCGGCGTGGTAGGTGTTCCAGGCGGTGTGCAGCAGATCATCCAGGGCCAAGGCTGACTCTTCGGTGAAGATCAGGAGGATCCCGGCGGCGGAATAGCCCTTGAAGACCTCCACCATGCGCTCGTCGGTCTGGCCGCGGACCTCGTGGAAGCCGTTGCCGACGACCATCACCGCTCCTGCCGGATCGAGTCCGGCGGCAGTGAGGGCGGCGAGCAGCTCTTGAGGCTCTCCGATGTCGGCCTGGATCAGCTTCAGCTCCGCGGGGAGGCGGCCCGCATCGCGCTCGGCGGCGGTGGATTGCAGGGCTTCGGACTCCAGATCGACGCCTACATAGGTGACGGAGTCCCCGGATCGCTCCCAGCGCTGGCGGATGGCCTCTCCGCGGCCGACGGCGTGCTCGATGAACAGGGAGAAGGTGGCTCCGGTGTCGGCGCAGTAGCGATCCAGGGCGTTGTTTGCGCGTTCGAAGGTGCGCCGGTTTGCGTCCTGACTGGCGGCGACGTTGGCCCCGCGCCGGACGTGCACGACCCCACGTCCCTCCTCGAGGACCTTGGGAAGTGCCGCCATGTAGGGGTGATAGGCCTCGACGATCCCGAAGGGTCCGGGGCCGCGGGCGAGCATGCGCGCTCCGGGGGGAGTGAGGGCGCCGGTGGAATCGATGGTTCCGCATCGCTCGAAGAGGGTCACGGCGGCTTGGGCGAGCTCGCCGGGCAGTGGCGCGAGTGCTTCGGAGTCGATCCGTCTCTGTGCCAACAGCGGCCGGATTCGCTCGGCCGCTCGCAGTCCGAGGACCAGGGGCACCAGGCGCCAGCCGAGCTCGGTGTCGGCGCCGGTGGCCATCCACATCGGGGCCTGTCGCATGACCGGGTCGGGCAGGGTGGTGAGGATCTCGGTGAGGACGTCAACGTCCGCCTCGCTGCCCTCCAGCGCGCTCCTCCAGCGGGTCGATAGATCCACCGGCCAGTGTTCGGGCAGTGCGGACAGCGACAGGACCGACTGGGCGGAGGCATTCTTGCTGGCTCTCCAGCCTTCGCCCTGGCGGATCAGGACGCCGCGACTGAGGAGGAAGGCCAGATCGATCCGCAGCTCGGCGGGGAGAGCGCCGCCGGCATCCGCAGCGACGACGGCACCGTTTCGAAGTGCTTCGAGCACGCCGATGGTGTCCAGCGCCGCGATCACGTAGCGCATCAGCCATAGATCGGGGGGAGCGGTCACCGAGGCGGTGTTCACCACTTGGCGGATCACACCCGCCGCCGCTTCGACATCCGGACCGAGCTCGGCCTCCAGCTCTTCGACGGCCGCCCAGACCTCGACGGCGTCGCCTAGCAGATGCGGGATCCAGTCGCGAAAGCGCGCCCAGGCGTGGGTTGGCAGGAACGGGTGACCAGCGCTGGTTCGACCGGACGGTTGCTTCATCACCACCCGGAGTTCGTCTAGAAGGTTCATGGCAACAGCATAGGCCCCAGCAGGCTCATCCAGATCCAGAACCCGACCAGGCTCCCGGGGACGCCGCCCGCGACCACCGGGATTCGCCACTCCTTCGGGATTCTCCAAATCGCTAGCGCGCACGCCGCGAGACCCAGAAGCCCGAGTGGGAGTTGCACGGACCAGGATCCCCAGCCGAGCATGTAGGCGAGGCGGTACTCGTCGCCCATCCACGGGGCGCTCCCGGTGCTGAAGTAGGTGAGTAGCCCAGAGAGCAGGTTGAACGTCTCTCGTGACCAGAAGAGGGCGAGAAGCATGGCGATCCACTTCCGGTAGTCGAGCCCTTCCCGCGGCAGCCACCACAGGCAGATCAGACCAATGGTGCCAGTGATCATCGTCTGGAGGGGACCGCCGGCGATGGAGATCGCGATGGACAGCAGGCTCCCCGGAACACCTACCGGTTCGGCGCTCGCGAAGTGCAGAACGGCGGATCCACCGAGGGCGTGGTAGGCGGCGACGTGCCCGAGCTCGTGGCTCACTGTGCCGATCGCCGCCATGGGGAGGAAGCACAAGAAGGCCAAGGCGATGCGGCGTGAGGTCGTCATGGCCGGAGTGTACGATTGGCCATGTCTGTCAGCACCTCCCGCGAAGGTCCCGTCACCACTGTCATTCTGGACCGGCCCCAGGCCCGAAACGCCGTCGACAAGCCGACGGCAGAGGCCCTGGCCGCCGCATTCCGAGCCTTTGATGAAGATAAGGACGCTCGCGTCGGCGTGCTCTGGGGCGCGCAGGGAACGTTCTGCGCGGGTGCCGATCTGAAGGCCATTGCCGCTGGCACACCCAACCGCGTCGCCCCCGACGGGGATGGGCCCATGGGTCCGACCCGGATGCTGCTCTCCAAGCCGGTGATCGCCGCAGTGTCGGGCCATGCCGTGGCGGGTGGGCTGGAGCTCGCGCTGTGGTGCGACCTGCGGATCGTCGAGGAGGACGCCGTCTTTGGGGTGTTCTGTCGCCGCTTTGGCGTGCCCTTGATCGACGGAGGCACTGTGCGACTTCCAAGGTTGATCGGGCTCTCCCGGGCGATGGACCTGATCCTCACCGGCCGAGCGGTCTCCGCGGAGGAGGCCTTGGCCATTGGGCTCGCCAATCGCGTGGTGCCAAAGGGCCGAGCACGGGCAGAAGCCGAGGCCCTTGCACATCAGCTCGCGGCGCTCCCACAGGCGGCGATGCTGGGTGATCGGCTCTCGGCCTACGAGCAGCACGCGCTCTCCATCGAAGACGCCATGGCCAACGAGCTGCAGAGGGGCGTCGCGGCGCTGTCTGGAGAGGCGTTCGAGGGGGCCACGAGGTTTCGAGACGGGAAGGGGCGCCACGGAGGCTGATGATCGTCTCGGCCCGGTGGTAGAGTGTCGCCCGACGTCCCTCGGGTGAGTTGATGAAAAACGTACGTAGCACGCTGGTTGCGGCCCTCCTCCTCGCGCCGGCGATGGCGCTGGGCTTGCAGATGAAGCTCACGCGGCCAGAGCTGTGTGAGGTCTCCCATCGGGTGGTGGTCGGCGAGGTGGTCAACCTCCACACCCAGTTCACCGGCGCCGATGATCGCAGCATCGAGAGGGTGGTGCAGATCGCGGTCACCGACACCGTGCTCGGGCCCGACGACAAGATGGTCGAGGTCGTGCTCGATGGGGGGATGATCGGCGACATCGGCCACTGGGTCGAGGACGTGCCGAAGCTGATGGTGAACGGGCGCTATCTGCTCTTCATCGCCACCGCCATGGACGGGAAAGACAAGATCGTAGGCGGAGATCAAGGCGCAGTGCGGATCACCAAGGCGGGCGCCCGTCGCGGGGAGACCCTCGAGGCGGCGACCGCGAGCGTGGAGGTCTGCCGTGCCAAGAAGTAGGCTTACAACGCTCTGCATCTGTGTGGGTCTAGCCGCCGTCGGGCCGGCTTTTGGATACTCCCTCACCGGCTACGACTGGACCTGGCAGCCGACGCCAATCGACGAGCCCTTTGAACTCAATCCGAGCACCTTCCCCGCCGGATCGGGGAGCGTCGGCGAGCTCGAGGCCGCCTGGGTCGGTGCCCTGGACGAGTGGACCATTATCGGCGGCTCGCCGATCTTCAGCTTCACCTATGGAGGCCAGACGGCGAGCACGTCGTGGAGCAACGACGGCCGCATGATCGGCCAGTGGTACACCAGCGCGCCCGGGGGAGGTGGAACCCTGGCGATCGCCCAGTACTGGATCAGTCCCCCCGATCGGGTCATCGACTGTGACATCCGTTTCTATGGGAGCAATGGCTTCGGTCAGGTCCTGTGGTCATCCGATGCTACCGGCGCGCCGGTGAATCGCTTCGACATGCAGCTCGTCGCCACCCACGAGGCTGGCCACTGTCTGGGTCTCGACCACAGCGGCGTGGGCAGCGCCACCATGTACGCCTCTGCCGCTCCCGGAACCGGTGTGTCCGAGCGCGACATCGATTCCGACGACATCCTCGGCCATCAGGCGATCTACGGCGGTGCTGGGCTGGCCAATCTGCAGCTCGTCTCCCACAACTGGACCGAGGTCGGCGACGGCGATGGCTTGCTGGAGGCCGGCGAGACGGTCCTCATCGACTTCAACGTCGACAACGCCGCGGCGATTGCTGGAGTGAATGCCCGGGCCGACATCACCACGACCGAGCCCGATGCGATCATCGTCGATCCGACCGCATACCCGATGGGGGATCCGGATCACCCAGCGTTCACGAACGACGACTACACAGGTGCCTCCTACACGATCTCCAATCTGTGTGACTACAATGGCACCCACACACTCGATGTGACGCTCTCCGCCGACAACTTCACGACCGGTGTTCCCACGCCCGTCGACATCCCGGTGGACTGCTTTGGCCCCGATACCGATGGCGACGGCGTCCCGAACGCCAGCGATGTGTGCCCTGGGTTTGACGACAACCTCGACGGCGACGGCGACGGAACGCCCGACGGCTGCGACAACTGTCCGGTCGACTCCAATCCGACCCAGGACGACGCCGATGGCGACGGAGACGGGGACGTGTGCGAGATCTGTCCGGGATTCCCCGACACCGTAGACACTGACGGCGACGGGCTTCCAGACGGCTGTGATCCCTGCCCGACCGGCAACAACGCCCTCGATGCCGACGGTGATGGTGTCGCGGACGGCTGCGATGCCTGCCCGAACTTCGACGATTCCATCGATACGGACGGCGACGGCGCCCCCGATCAGTGCGACATCTGCCCCAACAACGACGACGGGGCGGACAACGACGGCGACGGGGTTCCGGACGGCTGTGATGTGTGCGCGCTCGGCGACGACAGCGTGGACTCCGATGGTGACGGCGTGGCGGATGCCTGCGATGTGTGCCCCGGCTCCGACGACCGCGTGGACTCCGACGGCGACACCGTTCCCGACGGCTGCGACATCTGTCCGGGTGGATCCGACATCACCAACTCCGACTTCGATCTGATCATGGACGGCTGCGACAACTGCCCCTTCCAGCCCAATCCGAGTCAGGCCGACGGCGATGGCGATGGGGTTGGAGACGCCTGTGACGGCTGTCCGGGCCTGCCCGACGACGGAGACTCCGACAGCGACGAGGTCCCCGACATCTGTGACCTGTGCCCGGGCGGAGATGACACTCTAGATGCGGACAATGACGGCGTTCCCGACGACTGCGACGAATGTCCGGGCGCCAACGACACCCAGGACAACGACGCCGATGGCACGCCGAATGGTTGCGATCTGTGCTTCGGCTTCGATGACAGGATCGACGCGGACAACGACGACGTGCCCGACGGCTGCGACGCCTGTCCGGGCTTCGACGACGCAATCGACGACGACGGAGAGGGGGTTCCCGACGCCTGCGATGTCTGTCCGGGCTCCAGCGACTGGATCGACGGCGATCTGGACGGAGTTCCGGACGGCTGCGACGCCTGCCCGGGCAGCGATGACGGCGACGATGCGGATGGAGACGGGATCCCCGATGGCTGTGACGCCTGCGGTCTCGGTCCTCCCACAGACACCGATGGCGACGGAGTGGCGGATGCCTGTGACGTCTGTGCGGGCTCCGACGACAACGACGATGCCGATCTCGATCTGGTGCCAGACGGCTGTGACGCCTGCCCGGGATGGGCGGACTTCCTGGACTCTGACGGCGACAGCGTTCCCAACGGCTGCGATCTCTGTCCCGGCTTCGACGATGCTGACGAGGCCGACGGCGACGGCGTTCCCGACGGCTGCGACACCTGTGCGGGCTTCGATGACAGCTTCGATGCCGATGGGGATTTGGTGGCCGACGGCTGCGATGCCTGTCCAGGAGAGAACGACAACCTCGACTTCGACGGCGACGGGATCCCCGATGCCTGTGACAGCTGTGCAGGCGGGGTGGTCGACACCGACGGCGACTCGATCCCCGATGCCTGCGACATCTGCCCCGGAGCGGATGATCTGGCGGATGCCGACGCCGACACCGCTCCCGATGGCTGTGATGTGTGCCCCGGCTCCGACGACTTCGATGATGCGGATCTGGACTTTGTGCCGGATGGCTGCGACGTCTGCGCGGGCGGAAACGACAACCTCGACAGCGACTCCGACGGGATCCCCAACGAGTGCGATGGCTGCAACGCCCTGACCGACGTGGACTCGGACGGGATCCCGGACGACTGTGATGTGTGCCCGGGCGGCGATGACAACGTCGACTACGACGGCGACGGGGTGGCGGACTTCTGCGACCTCTGTCCGGGCGCGGCGGACATGGACGATCTCGACGCCGACGGCGTTCCCGACGGCTGCGATGCCTGTCCGGGCGGCAACGACACCTTCGATTCGGACGGCGATGGGGTCGCGAACTTCTGCGACGCCTGTCCCGGCGCCGACGACCTGGCCGACAGCGATGGCGACGGGGTGGCCAACGGCTGCGATCTCTGTCCGGGTGCGGACAACGCCGATGCCGACGGGGATGGGGTCTGTGATGGCCTCGACGCCTGTGTCGGAGGAGATGACGCCGCTGATGCCGATTTTGACGGTGTGTGTGACTTCCTGGACGTCTGTCCCGGAGCTGACGATACCCTCGACACCGACGGGGATGGCGTCGCCAATGGCTGCGACCTGTGTCCGGGTAACGACGCAGCGGATGCCGACGCGGACGGGGTCTGTGACGGGCTCGACCAGTGCACGGGGGACGACAACGCCGACGCGGATGGCGATGGGGTGTGTGACGGCTCCGACATCTGCTCCGGCTCCGACGACGGCACCGACGGCGACAGTGATGGTGTGCCCGACGGCTGCGACATCTGCCTGCTCGGCGACGACGCCCTCGACAGCGACGGGGACGGCGTGCCCAACGCCTGCGATGTGTGTGGGCTCGGCGACGACGATGCCGACGCCGACAGCGATGGGGTGGCCGATGCCTGCGACGCCTGTGCTGGGCATGATGACTTCGTCGACAGCGACTTCGACTCCTACGCCGATGGCTGCGACGTATGCGCCGGTGGAAACGACGATGTGGACACCGACTTCGACGGGACCGCCGACTTCTGCGATGCCTGTCCGGGCTTCGACGACACGCTGGACGGCGACACCGACGGGGTTCCCAACGGCTGTGATCAGTGTGGAGGAGGAGACGACGGCGACGATGCCGACTCCGACGGAGTGCCCGACTACTGCGACGACTGCGCGGGCTTCGACGACGCTTTCGACGGCGACAACGACGAGGTGCCCGACGGCTGCGACATCTGCCTGGGCTTCGACGACCGCATCGACAACGACGGCGATGGCATCCCGAACGGGTGCGACAGCTGCATCAGCCTGCTCGACAACGACGGCGACGGGGTGCCCAACGACTGTGATGTCTGCATCACTGGAGACGATGCACTAGACGCGGACACCGATGGCGTTCCGGACGCGTGCGACGCTTGTCCAGGGTTCAACGACGGCAATGACGCCGACGGAGACACCGTGCCCGACGGCTGCGACATCTGCGCCCTCGGAACCGATCTCGTCGACTCCGACGCCGATGGGGTCCCGAATCCCTGCGACCAGTGTGCGTTCTTCGACGACAACAGCGATGCCGACTCTGATGGCGTTCCCGACGCCTGTGATCGCTGCGCTGGAGGCGACGATGCCGACGACGTGGACGGGGATGGGGTGCCGGACTTCTGCGACCGCTGCCCGGGCCAGGATGACAATGACGACGCCGACAATGACGGTTTCCCCAATGCGTGTGACGTGTGCGGGGGCTTCGACGACGCCGTAGACACCGACACCGACACGGTTCCGAACGGCTGCGACATCTGCAGCGGCTCCGACGATCTGGCGGATGGCGACTCCGATACCGTCCCAGATGGCTGTGACAGCTGCCCCGGAGACGACTTCGCCGACGGCGATGGTGACGGGATCTGCGATGGCTTGGACATCTGCCTTCTCGGAGATGATGCCGACGACGATGACATCGACGGGGTTCCCGATGCCTGTGATGTCTGCCCGACTGGACGTGACGATCTGGACGCCGACAGCGATGGCGTGCCCGATGCTTGCGATGTCTGCGCCGGATCGCCCGATGCCTTCGACGCCGACGGTGACGGGGTTCCCGATGGCTGCGATGTCTGTAGTGGCGACGATAACGTCGACACCGACAGCGACGGGGTTCCCAACGACTGCGACATCTGCGAGGGCGGGGTCGACGGGGCCGATGGCGACTTCGACGGCGTGCCGAACTTCTGCGACGTCTGTGCCGGCAACG